>JAEEGF011823252.1_pt1 | contig 49392 bp, 32 predicted proteins | sample 9134171 | NCBI WGS metagenome assembly JAEEGF01 (sample SAMN16246542, study PRJNA631951) | gut metagenome | biome: gut microbiome; feature: rumen; material: AP-attached | host: Bos | place: Iran: Karaj | collected 2018-10
AGGCCATCCGCCGTTCTCTTCCCCAATTATCACCACCTCAATGAAGTATACAGATATATAGATGCAGTATGGCACCATTGCTATCAGCTGGTCCTTCAGCATGAATTTATATCTGTTTTCAATCTGGAAAAAAGAAATCAATATGAGTATAGGGCAAAAGACATGTGTAAATATGTTGGTACCGCCAAATGCACTTTGCGGATCCGCCCAGCTCATGAAGCAAAAGACAAACATCATTACCGTAGCGATGCATACTGTTGCTGCATAATGCATTCTTATAATCCATCTCGGCAGGACAAAGTGATTGTTCCTTATTCCCTCAATGCAATATGGAAATACAAAAGACGCTGACAACAAAGCCAGTGTATCTGATACCATAGTGAAGTAAATGAAAGAATAAAACGCATTTTTTCCCAGATTGGTAAAGGTCAGATCAATTCCTCCAACAAGTCCGTAGAATGCCACCACTATAGTCAGAGCCGCCGAAATCAGTGCTATGATACTGCGACGTTTACTCAGATTTGTCAGGTATTCGCGTCTTTTCAGCATTTGTCCTGAGTTGTTCATGAGTTCAAATCTCCTTCCGAGGTATGTAAGAGCAGATCAGCGTTAATTGTCTTTTCATAGACTTCTATCATCGCACGGACGCTGACATCGCTTGAATACTTCAAAACCATTTGTAAGGAGCGCTGCCCCATGGTTTGTCTTAGCTTCTCATCAGTAAGCAGCTTATATGCATAGCAAACCAGTTGCCCGGGCGTGTCGTAGATAAGGCCGTTCCTGCCATGCTCCAGCATCCCTTTGAGAGCCTCATCTCTTCGGCATAAAAGCGGCAGTCCCTGCGCCATGGCTTCAAGGTAGCTCATGCTATGTACTTCGAAGGTGGATGCTGATACGTAGACATCGCCGATTGCATAGTACTTCCAGATATCACTATGCGGGACTGCGCCTGTCAGAATCACTTCTTTCTCAATTCCCAGCTTTTTGGCAAGCTTCTCGATATGGGCCTTGTATGGTCCCTCTCCTGCAATCAGGAGTTTGGCATCGGGCAGTTTCTTAAGAAGAGTCGGGAAATGTTTAATGATCTCCGAAATACTCTTTTCCTTGCTTACTCTTGATATACACACGAGAAGTTTATCGCTGCTGCCGATACCCAGGGACCGGCGCAGAGCCTCGCGTTCTGCCTCAGGCAATCTGGTCCGGAATTGATCAAGTTCTATCCCGTTGGGTATCATAACCAGTTTGTCCCTTACAAGGGAAAAGCACGATAATCCAACCGCTTTCTGCGAAGGGGTTGTGACAGCATCAGCATCCCAAAATACAATTGTTCCCCCTAAACACATAAGTGCGCGAACAGGCAGAGAGTTTCTAAAACATCCAAATGTGTAATGCGCATAATCTGTGTGGCATGTCATGACAAATGCCGCACCTGAGCGTTTTCTTATCCTCTTTGCCATGTGATATGTCGATAATTCAGTCTGGGCATGAATAATGTCGGGTTGCCATTCCACCAGTTCGTCAAGCAGTGCGTCATTCATTGAAAAGCTCATGCGTACACCGGGGTATAAAAGAAATGGCACCGACTTTATAAAGTAGACCTCTCCCTGACGATAAGACCTGTTACTTTCCGAAACTGTCAGTATCTTTACGTGGTGTCCTGCCTTTTTGAGGCCTTCACACAGCGTAATCACTGCCGTCGTAACCCCGCCGATGTTATATGTTGATGAATCTGTCGTGATCAGTATTTTCATTCAATGATAGCCTTTTTGTCTTCAGATAGAATGTATTTGAAAAAGACCTTCATACCATTGCCTGATATAAAGGTCTGTATTTTTATCTTATGTTGCTGTGGTTCTTTTCTTTTTCCTCATACATGTTGTCATCCATGTGCTTGAGGAAATCATCCAGCGTATCTGTCTCAGGATGGTAAATACTGTAGCCTGCTGAGAGGGAGAGCCTGTACTGGCGGTTCTCAGTCTCGTTGAAAAGATCTACCTCGTCATGGAGGTTCTGAAGGATCTGCTGCATCTCTTTATCTGACGTGCCAAACACCAGAAGTATGAACTCATCTCCTGCGAATCTTGTGGCAATGGCCTTGTCGGGCTTGGAAAAGGTTATGACCCTTGCTACATCAATCAGAGCTTCGTCGCCCACCGAATGGCCGTAAGTGTCATTTATCTTCTTGAAGTAATCCACGTCTATCATTATGCCGCCGATAACACCATTGGTCTTTCCGATGTTTTCAAGGCGATAGTCCAGATAAGCTCTGTTGTAGAGACCTGTCAGCTTATCGAGATATGAGAATTCGTTCTGTTCCGACATGTAGATGGCGGTCAGGCCGATAGCCAGTGAAACCCAGATCAGCGATACGCCGTAGAAGATTGCCTGGAAGGCGCAGCCAAGGACAATGGGACCTACCATCAGATGCAGCGGGAAAAACCTGACCTTGCCGTATCGCTCCTCGTATTTCTTCAGGATAAAGATACTGAAAGCAAGATATCCCAGGTCTACTATGTAATAGACATAGCTGAAGGGAAGCCTGTGATAAACGTTGTCAGCATCAATTGTATAGATAATCGGGAATATATTGTTTATTACCGCCACAACTGCCATGAAAATAGCCGGAATGAAGGCATAGGTATATATCTTTTTCACCCTTGTCATTGAATGATACAGCTTGATGTCTTCATACAGGCACCAGGATGAGATGAACACGGGGTTGGCCATGAAGCAGAAAGTGTTGCCCGCCATGTTCATTATCCTCATCAGAATTCCACCCTTTCCATCACAGAAAAACATGAGGAAGTCTACAACGCAGGCTATCATGGTAAGGATTGTTATGGCTGTAAATATTTTAAATTCATCGTGACCGGCATCGGATCTTCTTATGCGGCTTGAATAGAGCATTGCCACAAGTAGTATGAAGCCCGTAAAGTCAGAAGTCGCAACTGCTACTAAGTTCATGAAACGCCTCCCTGCGGAATCAATATAGTAAGCTCAAACCAGTTCTTTTTAATATCAAAGGTCACAGTTCCATGATATTTTTCGACAGTATATCGTATACTCTTTAGCCCAAAACCGTGACTTTCTTTATCAGCTTTTGTGGTTACGGGGTAACCGTTTTTAAGCATTATCTGGCTTTCGCAGTAATTGTTTATCTGAATGAGTACAAAATTCTTTTTTTCAGACACGGCGATGTGGATCAGCCTCTTTTCCGGGTCTTCTATAAGTGTAACATTCTCAATGGCGTTATCAAGGGCATTTCCGAATATCGTACAGATGTCGGCTACGTGCATGAAATCCAGCAGATTTCCGTCTGCAACGCAGGTGATCTTGATGTTGTTGGCCCTGCAGTTCATCATCTTTCCGGAAATAAGGGTATCAAGAACGCTGTTGCCGGTCTCCATCTCCGGCTTATAAGCTTCCAGTTCCTGCTCAAGACTGTCAATCCACTGGCTGCGCTGTTCCTGGCTCATGTCAGCCCTAAGGCCTGCTATCTGGTGCTTTAAGTCGTGGTATTTCATGTTTATCAGGTCAAATGTGGTCTGATAATTGCGGTATTTGTCGTACTGGGCTTTGAGCATCGACTGGATGTTATTCAGCTCTTTTTCCGCAAGAAGCTCGCAGATACGGCTCTGGTAAACGTAGAGGATCATGATTCCCGCGACGTCTACGAGGGTTCTGACGTAGAACACATCGGAGGTTACACCGGCTGAAAACGGGGTATTGGAAAAGATGAAGCTTAGGTTACTGAAAGCAAAGATCGCCAGGGCTATGAGGATAGCTGCGATCAGCTCTCTGGTGTTGATCTCAAGTTGCAGAATGCCCCTTGTGATGGTCCGCTCCATGTAATGAGCCCCTGCAAATACAAGTCCGTACACTATGATAAGGATGGCAATCTGGAGCCATCTGGCAGTGGTCTGAGTCTGGACAAAGCAAGCCAGCTGCCACTCTAACGACGCAGCAAACTCTGCAAGAAGGAAGGCTCTGGCGCAATAATAGCCAATAACGTGCTTGGTGTCATCGCAGACGAGCCACATATATAAATACATGAAAAGAACCGCAATCAACATGCAGGGGAACCAGAAATAGATAGGGAGTCCCTTTGTAAGCACGAGAAATGCACTCTGTACCACCAAAGCGATGACAGAGATTGCGATAAAGCTGCTCCTCGAGACCTTGCGCTTGAGCACCAGGCAGTAGGTCAGGCAGGATAGCCATTCGGCGATGGCCGTATATAGTCTTGGAATGTCCTGATATATGTTATCCATGGGAACTCCTGAGAGGCGTTACAGTTACAGTCCAGCCATGTAGTCTGTCAGCGCGTTCATAAAGTCGCTCTTTCTGGCGCGGCTGATAAGGAGCTGCTTGCCTGCTATCAGGCAAGCTCCGTTCTCTACTCCATCTACGTACTTGAGATTCACCAGATACCCTTTGTTGCTTCTGAAGAAGTTATAGGGCGTCAGCTGCTCCTCAAAGTCTGCAAGCTTTGCTCTTATGGTGAATTGTCCGCCACTGGTATAGAAGTTCAGGTTATGACCTTCACTCTCAATGTAGAAGATATTGTCGATGTCAAGCTTCTTGACACCTGATGGCATATCTATGGAAATAATGTTGCTGTCAGATTTCTTTATCCTGCCTATTGCCCGGCCCAGTTTCTGCGAAAACGCAAAGTAGCTCACAGGTTTTACTACATAGTCCAGGGCATCTACCTGGTAGCCTCTTATAGCATAATTAGTCATGTTTGTGATGAACATGATGACAACATCCTGGTCAAGGCGCCTGATCTCCTCAGCCGCCGTCATGCCATCCATGAGCTTCATTTCAATATCCATCAGTATTATGTCAAACTGGCTCTTATAGCCGTTTGTGATCTCATCTCCGTCCCTGAAACGGGTTATTTTGAAATAATTGCCACTCTCGGCCTGATATTTCTCAACAAACTCAGTCAGCTGGGCTGCGTATGTATCTTCGTCTTCTACGATCGCTAGATTTATCATGCTTTCTCCTCTGGTGGTCGCGGGGGACTTTTTCTCTTGTTACTCTTTCTTGTTACCTTCTCTTTGTTGCTCTTTGTTGCTCTTTGTTGCTCTTTGTTTCCCTTTAATTCTCTTGTTGCTCTATGCTAATAATTATACACCAGATTGTGTTTCTCATGCGTGTTTTTGGGCAGGATACTTTGGTGCCGGATCCCAATTCTCACTATAGCTGTATTTATTGTGTTTTGACCTGAACTGCTTTTTTTGCCACCCTTGATAACGCTTGTTATTTCTCACTATAGCTAATTTTCTTATCATTTGACCTGAAATCTTGCTTGTTTTTTGAGCACTTTCCAGGAATCGGGCTGAAAGATTCTCGTAAAATGAGTCCTTTCTGCCAATTAACCTGGAATTTTGACATTAAAAGCAGCGACACAGCTGTCACATTCTAACAAAAAACGTTTAAGTCACAAAAAAACATGAACAACCAAACATAATATATACAAAACATGTATATAGAAAACATTCACAGCCTCAGAAAAAGATGGCAGCCACAAAGCGTGGCCGCCATCCCCTTAATAAATTCATATTCTCTTCGCTCGATCATTCTCTGAATCTATCGCATAATTATCGCCTGATTCTCGCCTGATCTCTCGCCAAATCCTTACGCCTGAGCAGATGTCTCAGTAGCCTGGCTCTTCTGAGCAAGGTACTTCTTGATTGCCTTGAACTCAAGGAATGCGATCAGTGCGATGAGCAATGCATCGATAACATACATGATAACTACCCATGTAGGAAGTCCGGTGCTTACGCTCTTGTCGTATGCACGGCTGTTTACAGTGGTGTAAAGGATGTTCTTTGATGCCTGTCTCATAGCGATAACAGATGTAGCTGAAGTCTGATCTGTTACTGTAGACTGAGGTGTCTCATAGGTTGAGAGCATCAGGTCGCAGCCGTTTCTGATCATTCTGTCTGAATCCTGGTATCCGTATCCACCGAAGTAGTCGGTCTCTGCAAGGCCTCTGAAGCCCCACTCGCCGCGGAGTACTGTGTTAAGAAGCTCTGAGCATGCCTCTGCGGGAACTGTTCCGATGTTGTTGAAGGCTACCATTGTAGCTGCAGGATTTGCCTTCTTGAATGCGATCTCGAAGGACTTCAGGTATACTTCACGAAGTGACTGCTCGTTGAGCCATGTGCAAAGGAAGCCTGTTCTGTTGGTCTCCTGATCGTTTGTAGCAAAGTGCTTAACGTATGAGTAAACGCCGTGTGCTCTTGCTCCGTCTACTGCCTTTGCGCACATCCAGCCTGCAAGAACGCCGTCCTCTGAGTAGTACTCGAAGTTACGTCCTGCGAATGCGCTTCTGTGGGTGTTTGTAGCAGGTGCATACCATCCTGATACATCCATTTCATCAGCCATCTTTCCGATGGAATCGCCGAATGCATAAGCCAGATCCTTATTCCATGTGCATGCGATCATTACTGCTGCAGGGAAGCCGATGGAACCCTGGCCAGTGAAGTTGTTGTTGATTGAAGCAGGGCCGTCGCAGTCGTATGTCATAACCTTTCCGATTGAGTCAACGGCTGAAGTCTCATATCCGCCAAGGGCGATGAGAGTGTTCATATCTGCTACAGTGAGCTCGTCAAGGAGCTGATCCCACTTAGCATCGTCGTAATCAACGCCTCTGAGTTCCTGGAGCTTGATGCCGTTCTTTGCGCCGGTTGTAGGCATTACGTCAGCATCGTTGTTGTAAACTGTAGGATCATAGTTGGTCTCGTTGAAATATGTAGCCTTGAAAGCGTCTGACATCTCGTAAGATGCAGGTGCTGCTGTAGCAACATCAAAGTTTGCAAATCCGTCTGCTCTTGAGAGGTATGTGAAAGAATCACCCTCAGCAAATCCAAACTGGTTAGTAGCTGCAACGAAATCAGATTCACGCTTGTTGGACTCGTTGTAAACAACGTCAGAAGCAACATTTACAGTTTCTGAAGCGATCTTGTTGTGTGCGTCTTTGTTGATAGAGATCTCGTAATCTCCTGCCTCGAGGACGTAGCAGCCCTCGCCGTATGTGTCATATGAAGCCATATCTTCAAGGGCAAAAGAGATCTTAACGGTCTCAGATGCGCCTGCCTCAAGCTTAGATGTCTTCTCAAAAGCAACAAGGTTTGCTGCTGACTTCTCAATTCCGCCGTTTGTGTAAGGAGGATTGTAGTAAACCTCGACAACATCCTTACCTGCAACGCTGCCCGTGTTTGTTACTGTTACGTCGAAGGAAATGTTCTTTCCGTCATTTGTTACAGGGCCCATCTCCTGGCTGAAGGTTGTATAAGAAAGTCCATAGCCGAAGGGATATACAACAGCCTCGTCATAGTTGAAGTCCATGTTTCCGGCCTGAGCCTCAGCGTAAGCTGTCTCATAGAATCTGTATCCAACGTAGATTCCCTCTACGTAGTTAACGAATGTAGGATAAGCCATGCCGCCCTCTGCAAACATGTTCTCGTATCCAAACTCTGTCATGTTTGTGTAGTCGAAATCGCCAAAGTTGTTGGCTGTAGGTGTAGCAAGAAGGTCTGCCACGAAAGTATCTGCTGTCTTACCTGAAGGGTTAACAACACCTGCGAGGATCTCACCAAGTCCGTCAAAACCTGTCTGGCCTGTGCCGGGGCAGTATAGAACTGACTTGATCTGTGAGTAGTCATTTACGAAACCAAGCTCCATGGCGTTGGCTGAGTTTACGATAACAATTACCTTGCTGTAGTCTGATGTAACCTTGTCAAGAAGAGCTTTCTCACGATTTGAGAGCTCAAGGTATGACTTGGTTGCATCCAGGTCATCAGCCTGCTCTGAGTAACGTGTGCCTGTTCCTCCGAACCAGCTGTTGGGATCAAAGTTGTATGTGTCAACGCCGTCGTACTGCATAGGAAGATCGGCACCCTCACCGCCTGAACGTGCGATAAAGAAGATTGCTGTGTCAGAATAGTCTTTTGCGGATGTGAAGAGATCACCGTACTCCTCAACTGTAGGCTCCGGAATTGTCCAGTCCTGACCCATCATTCCAACTGTAGGCCTTGAGTCTTTCCAGCCCTTGTAGAAATCAACAAGTTCCTGGTTGTACTCGATTCCTGCGTCTGTCAGACCCTGAAGGAAGTCAACTGTAGGATAAGCTGCTGAAAGAGCTCCTGAACCTGTTCCGCCATAGATGGGATTGGTTGAAGACCATCCGAATACGTTTACCTTAGAGCCTGATGCAAGAGGAAGTCCCCCGTCGTTCTTAAGAAGAACAATTCCCTCCTCTGCGATCTCTGTGCAGAGTTCCTTAGCTTCGTTTGAAGAGGCTTCTGTGATCTTTCCGCCGCCCATGGCCATGTTCACCATTGAGTAAACGGGGCCTGTAAGAATGGCAGTAACAACAATTACAAGTGTCAAAAGAAATACAAGCCAGGCCTGCTTTCTGATGAAGCCTCTGAGGGGCTTCTTAGCTGCAAATGCAGCAAAGGTGCAGATGATAGCTGCGACAAGTACCACTCCGATTGCTACCAGATGTGGGATCATTGTTTGAAGTACGGCAATGACGTCCGCGATGTTGATAGATAACATTTTCTTTTTCTCCTTCCCAATTTGAACCCCAGCGTCGGGGTTTGAGTTTCTTTTTATCTAAAAAGAGTGGTCAGCTCTTTTCGATCGTTGCTGCGCCGCTCCCCAAAATGAGCCTTGGGGACGGGGTTTATGGTTCATTTTATTTTTCTTCAATCTCTTCCTTGGGTGTCTCAGGGAATATTATCTTGTTAACAAAGAAGAATACTACCATTGACACGCCGCCGTTCAGGATCGTTGTTCCTATGTTGTAGAGCCAGGCGGGAACGAACATTCCTGCCACAGCCACCCAGATGCAGTTGATTGAGTTTACGATGCAGGTGATCAGTATGAATGCGCATACATACCATGCGATCTGCTTCCCGGGCTTGTCGTGATTTCTGAATACCCAGAGCTTCTGGATCGGGAAATTTATGCACTCACCGATGATCATGGCGATCATGTAAGCAGTGAAGTATGCGAGGCCGCCGTGGGCCTGATCATATCCCAGGATGTTCCACTCAAAAGTCTCTCCAAACAGTGTCACCGGAATTCCCGGCCATCCAAAGCTCCTGTCTCCCATAAAAGAGAATGCCGAGGGGAGAAAGGTAAGCAGCAGGTACTTGAATACCGTTATGGCGTTGCTCACGATGATGAAGAGTCCGCCCTCTCTCACCCACTTGGCTACTGCGGGATGTTTTTCCGCAAAGTCATTCCAAAATTTCATTTTTCAAATCCTCTCACTTCCGTAAGTTGTTCCGGGGACTTTTTGGTTCGCTGCCCCGGTCCCCTATGTCCATTTTATTTCCTCAAGCCATTCTCATAAGCCTTGTTCTTCTTGCTGTTTCTGAAGAACCCGCCGATCACTGTTCCAATGCCTTTGAAGAAGTGACCGTTTACGATGTTCACGATTCCCTCCACCATCTCCATGCTGACTGCTCCGTTTGTCATCTTTGCCATGGCCCTGAAGGGCATGTTGTAGATGAAAAGAGTGTTCAGATCAGGCGTTCCGCTCTCGTCGGCCTTTTTCTTCATGGCTGTGAGCCTGTTGTACGCGAATCTTGCGAGGCCACTCTTTGCGTAGTACATCTGGCACATGGCATCGTTCTTTGTAAGAAGTCCGCTCCACTTGCCGTCCGGGATTGGCCTTCCTAAAAGTGCCTCAAATTCCTTATCGCCTACGTTCTCGATCTTGCCTGTGTAATAGGCGGGCAGCTGCTCTTTTTCGTAAGGAAGCGTCTCTGTGGTCCCGGCTTTCTTAACCTGAGCTGTGAGGCGGATGTCCGCGCTGCTTGCGCCGACCATAATGCTGTAGGTTCCGCCCTCTACTTCCCAGCGGTTTGTCTTGACGTTGTAGTATCTGAAGGTCTTGTCATCGAACGGGATGACTACTTTCTGTGATTCTCCTGCCTTCAGGAATACCTTTGCGAATCCTTTTAGCTCTTTTGCCGGCCTGAAGACCTTTCCGTCCGGTAGCGCCACATAGACCTGGGCTACTTCTGCGCCATCCCTTGTGCCTGTGTTCTTTATGGTAAAAGAAATCCCTGCTTCGCTTGCAGTAAGTTCGCTATATTCAAAGGTCGTGTAGGAAAGTCCGAATCCGAAGGGATAAAGCACCGGTATCTGTGCGGTGTCGTAATATCTGTATCCCACGTAAGGGCCTTCTCTGTACTCCGATGTTCTCTCGCGGCTTGGATAGTAGCGGTAAACCGGTGTGTCCTCAAGTCGCCTCGGAATTGTCTCTGAGAGCTTTCCTGAAGGATTAACCCTGCCTGTTAAGATGTCCAGTGCTGCGCCTGCTCCTGCCTGTCCGTTTAAGTAGCAGTGAAGAAGTGCCTTGAAGTAGTGGTGCCAGGGCATCTCGATCGCTGATCCTGCGCTTATTATTCCAACCAGGTTCGGATTTGCCTGTCCAAGTTCCTGAAGAAGCTCTATCTGATTCTGGGGGATTCTCATGTGGGTCCTGTCCATTCCCTCTGACTCAGAGTCTTCATTGAGTCCGAAGAAGAAAAGAACTATGTCAGCCCTCTGGGCCAGATCCAGAGCTTCTTTTCTTGTGGCCGCATCCTCTTTTCCGTTTCTTGCGTAGCCGCGGCTCATTCCAACCACCTGGAGGTCGTATCCTTTTATCATCTCGGATATCGTCTCTACTCTTGTGGGGTTAACCAGCGATGATCCTGCACCCTGATATCTTGGTACAAATGCGAAATCGCCGATCACAGCAACCTTTGCACCGCGCTTCAGAGGAAGGATTCCATCCTCGTTTTTCAAAAGAATCGTGCTCTCCGCTGATGCTTTTCTTGCAACAGCGTGGTGTGCGTTATGGTCAAATTGTTCTTTTCTGTTCTTTGCGTTCGCGTGGAGTGTCATGACTGCGTCGAGAAGTTCGTCTACTCTTGCGTCCACATCATCCATGGAAATCTTGCCGCTGCCAACTGCTTCTATAAGCTCTCTGGCGGAGTCAAGTCCGGGATTTGGCATCTCCAGGTTTGAACCTGCTGCAACGCCCAACGCGTGGTCGTTACTTGCGCCCCAGTCGGTGATCACGATGCCGTTGAATCCCCACTCGTCTCTGAGGATCTCTTTTAACAGATGCTTGTTCTCGTTGGCGTATGTGCCGTTTACTTCGTTGTAGGCGGACATTATCGTCTTGGCGCCGCCTTCCTTTACTGCTATCTCAAAACCTGTGAGGTAGATTTCGCGGAGTGTTCTCTCATCGACCACTGCGTTCATGGCCATTCTGCGAAGCTCCTGAGAGTTTACCGCAAAGTGCTTGGGGCAGGCGTACACGCCCTTTGACTGAATGCCCCTCACATAGGAAGCCGCCATCTTGCCGGCCAGGTACGGGTCCTCTGAGAAGTACTCGAAGTTTCTTCCGCAGAGAGGACTTCTTTTTATATTGAGGCCCGGGCCGAGAAGAACGTTCACGCCTTCTGCCATTGCCTCTTCGCCGAGGGTCTTTCCCAGCTCCTCGCCCAGCGCTGTGTCCCAGCTGTTTGCGATCGTCGCTGCCGTGGGAAAGCATGTTGCGGGGAAGGATGCGTTGAGACCAAGGTGATCTCCGGCGCCGGCCTGTTTTCTTATGCCGTGAGGTCCGTCGGAGCAGAAGATTGACGGTATTCCCAGTCTTTCAAAATCTCTTGTCTCCCACTCGCCCTTTCCGCTGAGGAAAGCTGCCTTTTCTTCTAATGTCATTTTTGAGAGTATGTCCTGATGTTTCACGTTGGCCCCCTAACTCTTTCTTAATCTGTGTTGTTGAGCTTATATTAGCACGTAAAAAAAATCGTGCCGTTTTTGTCATAAACGGTACGATTTTTGTCATGAACGGTATTTTTATTCGCTTAGAGGTACTTCTCGGGTTCGTTCAAAAAGATGTCTGTAATGCCCATAGCTTCGTACTTGAAGATGTCAAGTTTGTTGCCTGTGGGCTTTTCGGGATAGAGGTGGCCGGTATACCAGGCTCTGATCGTGCGGTCAGAGTACATGTACTCGTCGACGTCCATCATCTTGCCATACGGGTGCAGGGCGAATTTGAATGCTCCGGCAATTGGATTTGTTGATTCCGACGTGCTCTGACAAACGGTCTGCGCACCTGCTTTAACAGCATCTTCCGCGCTTTCTGCACTATCTGCTCCACTCGCCTGTCCATCAGCGCCTTCAAGGCCTTCCCCGGTTGTTGATTCATCTGCGCCGGATTTAGCTCTTTTGCCTGCATATTTACACAGGTCAGGCCAGTATCCTTTTGCCTTCTCCACAAACAGTCTCTCCAGGCCCATAGCCTTATAGAGGCAGTCGGAAACCTTGTCATCCAGCACGCCAAGCTCAGCCTCAGGATCAAGCTCATGCACCCTGATCAGAGAATCCGCATAAAACGTGGAATACACGATTGCGTCCTGAACACCGAACTCATGAACCATGTCCACGATCTTCTCTTCCACGCCGGGATATGGAAATACGCTGTTCTTAAGTTCTATATTGAGGCGGATTCCGCGGCTTGCAGACGGATCCTCACCCCTCTTGTAATCGCGAAGCTTCGGCCCCAGGAGCTCAAGCACTTCCCTCATGGTCGGGATATGTTCCACTTTCTCTGTTCCGGTATATATATGAAGATTCCTCAGCTCAGCGAGAGTATAGTCCCTTACATATCCGTAGCCGTCTGTGGTCCTGTCCACCTTCTCATCGTGGATAACCACCAGCTCGCCGTCCTTTGTCAGCTGAATGTCAAGCTCAATACCTGCAATGTGCGGTATGTTCATGGCCTTTCTAAAAGCCGTCAAAGTGTTTTCCGGATACATCTGACTGCATCCCCTGTGTGCCCAGATCCGCATGTAATTGTCCTCCTGAATGGCGCTTTCGCAAATTTCAATTCACTAATCTATTGTACCACATTAGTTGCACAACATTAAAAAGACCCACTCCCAAAACAGAGATATGCTCTGTCCCAGAAGCGGGTCGTACGCTCGTTAAATTATTATAGGAAAAGTTCCGGCCTTCAGCGTCCCTGCTTCAAACCTGCCAAACCATTCAAACCTGTCAGGCGAAGAAAACTGCCGATTTGTGTGCTGCGTCTTCCTGCTGCTTTTTCTGAAGCATCATCTGGTACTGGTCCATGACCTGCTGAGTCTTTACGTCCTGAATAGCCTTGACGGTCCGGTCTTCCTCTTTGTCCATGCCGTAGCCGTTCAGCTCCAGCGAAGCCTTGGTATTATAGGAAGTTGCATAGTCGACGCGGTTTGATTCTGCGCCGGTATTGGCTCTTGCACTGTCAACCTTCTTGATGGCATCATCGATTGTCTTCATGTCAAAGTCAGGCTTTGTAACGTCCAGGCCCTCAAGCCCAAGTCCCTTAACAGACCTATCATAGGTGGAAACATCAGCCTTGCCGCCGTTGCCATCTGTGGTTACAGAGAGCTTTCCCTGGTCCTCCAGCAGAGGCTTTTCGTTGTAAAGTGCCTGCTTTACTGTTTCCTCAACGCCCTCAAGATACTGCTTGATCTGGCTCTGAATGCTCTGCTTGTCATCATCATTCAGGGTCCCGTTCTGGGATTTGATCGCCAGCTCTTTTATCGAATTCAGGTAATCCGCGATCCCTTCCATGGTGCCGTCAGAAATATTCTGCGCGGCCTTCGCGTCCTTGAGGTTCTCTGCGCCTTTATCCAGAGCTCCGGTCTGAGCCTTGGTCTTCTCCTCAATGGCAAGCCCCGCCGCATCCTGGGATGCGCTCTGAATCGCTCCGCCACTGGCAACCACCGAATAGGGTGAATACGATGAATAACTGCCTACCGCTCCTATGCCACTCATAATTAGCCTCCTTGCTTAAGGAAAAAACAACTGCAAATCCATTTAGGTAAGCTTATCGTAATACACCGCATCGAAAAAAATAACCCCTAAAATGCACTTTTTTCGCCAAAAATGAATGGGAATTACAGTGTCCATGCGGCCTCTGGGATTTAAAGTTTCAGAATGGCCCTTTTTCAGGGGAAAAAAGCTCTTTTCAATCCCCCAAAATCTCTTTTGCCCTCTGCAGATCCTCATCCGTTGTGACCTTGAAATTGCGCTGGTCGCCGGGAATCATGGCAACGTCCATTCCCGCCATTATCGCGGGCTCTGTCGAGCCTTTTATCAAAAGAATCTTATCCGGGAGCAGCTCCTGATTGGCCTTTAAGTACTTGTCAAACCTGAAGGCTTCCGGCGCCTGGCCGGCATAAATGCAGTTGCGGTTGAGGAGCTCGTCCACCTTCTTGCCGCTTCTTGAGAAATATACCGTATCCTTCATCGGAAGAACGGGCATTGCGCCGTCATGCTCATCCAGAGCTGAAAGGCACTCATCTATGTCCTCCACAGTAACAAAGGGCCGCGCTGCGTCGTGGATGATCACGCCATCCATGGTGCCAAAGGTGCTGTGTACCATGTACTTTGAGCAATCGGCATTCTGCTTCGTGTCGGCGCTGACATTGGCGCTGTCGTCGTTTTCTTTTGCGCAGTCAAGGAGTTTCTGAATGTCAATAAGCGCATTGTATATGGACATCTGCCTGTTTTCGCCGGGATCTGAAAAGCCCAGGAACTTCTGGGATATCCGGGACTCCGGGTCCTCAAACAGCTCGTTTTCTATCTTCTCACGCCACTCTTTTCCCGCAACAATCTGGTAATTGTCCACCAGCTCGCTGTCTGCAAAGGGCCTGATACTGTGGATCAGCATCATCTGCCCTGACAGTTCAATGAACTGCTTGGGTATCTCCGAAGCTATTCTGCTGCCGGTGCCTCCGGCCAGGATTATCGCGATGTTCATAAGGTGACCTCCTTTTTGATGTATGTAATATAAGCTGTTGTTGCTGCTCAAAACCTGTCTACATATTGGGGAATCATTATGATTTGTTAATAATATGTCATTATTTATTTTTAGAGATTTTACACTTTCTTAATCGTTTTCGTACATTAAATGTCATATACTATATCTTGTGCAAAGACGAATGGAAAAACAAATCTAACAATCTCAGAAGAAGATTGAGGAGGAGAAACATGAAAACAAATAATAAAATCCGTATGATCGACAGAGTATCCGATGTAGCCCTGGCAACCATCATCCTCGGCATCTCCATGATGGTATTCGGCGTTTCAATGATAGCCGGCACAACAATCAGCATGAGCCACGGCTACAGCCTTATAGATAAAACATCAAGCCTTCTGCTTTTTGCTTCAATGCATGGCATCGGCTTCATAGCAGACGGAATACTGCTCACAGTGTTCTGCTTCTTCGTTGCAACAACTCACCCGCTTTCAATCCGCATTAAGGCACTCTACATCGCAGGAATCGTTGTAGTAGCATACAATGCAGTGAGCATGATCCTTGGACTTATCTTTGGCACAAACGGCCTTGGATTTGTAGTATCCCTGACATGCGTAACAATCCCCTGCCTCATTGTAGCCCTGACAAGAAAGCTCAGGCTCACCGCCCAGCAGAAGATTGCTCCTCAGGATCCCGTTGCTGTGATCAACCTCAAGAAGGCAGGCTGATTAAAATTTCGCTTATACCGCTATCATAACCTTGATATATTCCTGCGTCTTATTGCGCATGATATCAAGGCCCTTATCCAGATCATCAAGTGTAAACCTGTGGGTGATGAGATCTGCCGGACTAAAGGCGCCGGAAGCACTGCTGCCGCTGTGAATAGCGGTGAGCCTTCCGATCACATAGCGCCAGTCATCGCAGATTTCGCGCCTGCTTTTTTTATTATCAGATGATTCGGCGTCAATTCCCGCAAAAGATGAGTTCCAGGTTCCCGTCAGCTTCATCTGATTTCTCAATATTTTCCAGTAAATTTCTTTCGGAAGATTCATATCCCCATGAGGGTTTCCGACCAGCACGATCCCGCCAAGAGGCGCCGCGCATTCCACAGCCTGGGCATAGCTCTCAGGTCTTCCGATACATTCAAAGTAATAATCTGCCCCTCTTCCGCCAGTCTTCTCAGATACGAATTCCTTCGGATCGGTATTTCTTGCGTCACAGAAATTCCCGGGTGCATAACCCATCTGCAGCAGCTTATCCCTCTGAATATCCTTATTACCTATGCAAAAGACATTCCTGCAACCCGCATCCTTTAGGAAAAGAGCTGTCAAAAGTCCTATAGTTCCAAGTCCGCATACCACAACATTCGCATCAGGATTGTCAAAGACCGCAGTCCGCCTGATGGCGTGAACAGCTACGCCCATGGGCTCCAGCATGGCAGCTTCGTCATCGGATACCTCATCAGGTACAGGCAAAAGATTCCACACCGGAACCTTCACATATTCCGCAAATCCGCCGTCACACCTTGAACCAAGATAGTTGTAACTGACGCACATCTCATAGTGTCCCTGAAGGCAATTAGGGCATTTTTTGCAGGGAATGAGCGGGAAGATGCCGACTCTTTTCCCGACAAGCTCAGGTCTCTTATCGCAGGACTGCACCACCCCCATCATCTCATGACCGGGAATCAGCGGCATATTGTGGGCGCCGGTAGAAAACACCCTCGGAACATCCGAGCCGCAAATACCGCAGCGCAGCACCCTCACAAGGGCCTCATCATCGCCCGGCACCGGGTTTTCAACCTCCGTATATCTGATATTTCCAATTCCATACAGCATCTGTGCTTTCATGGTCTTCCTCCGTGACAATGGGGACTGTGACAATGGGGACGGTTCTCTTTGGCATCTTTTTGTGACAATGGGGACGGTTCTCTTTGTCACAGTTTGCTTTAGTGCAAAAATCAAAGCCCGGCTGATTTACTCTTTTAACGGCATCCAGCAGGGCTTAGTTTTTCATCCAGACAAGCTCATCAAAAGTTCGCTGTCAATTGTCTGGTGTCTCAAAAAAATCTATTTCTTTATCATCAGGTGTAGTGTCAGAATTCGGCGCCTCATCAGTCGGGATTATCAGTACGTCATCAGATGTATCACTGTCCTGTGTTGCATCTATGTCTACGGAAGAAGACTCTTCGCGTGAAACATCACCAGAGTTTTCTCCTTCTACTTGCCTATCCTCTGTTTTGAACAGTTCATCATATCCCTTCTCTTCAAAAATTGTAGTAAGAATTTCATATGCCTTTTTGGTAATTTCCTCTTCAATCATGGCTTCAAGCTCAATCTCTTTTAACTCTTCGAGCTTTAATTGAAGCAATTCCACGAGCCGTTCCTCGACCAACTCGCTGGTTTTAACCAGTTTGAAAGCAGCATATTCAGCTTCATCAACCAAGATTTCTGCCCTCTCATCATGCGACAATTCATCTTCTGAATCATCCACATCCATCTGGACAGGCTCTACTTTCCAACTTACCTTTATAACCGGCACTGTATCAACACTACTCCAGTCCGCCTCAGTATTGCAATCAGCAATAACCCCAAATGAATACGAATCAAACACGGAATCCTCTTTTTCTTCCACAATCTCAGGATCCTCTAATTCCGAATTGTTATTACTTTCAAGTGTCTCAACATCGCCAGTATTGCTATCAACAATTGCTATATCATCAGTTTCTGATTCTGCATCATCAGATTTGATATCGTCAAATACTTCTTCATCATTTCCCTTATCACTAGTATTGGTATCTTCATTATTTACATCATCGATAACTGACGCCTTTCCTATTCCGTCTGTCAAAAAATACCTGTACTCACCTATCTCTTCATCCCACTCAAATCTGTATGTTCCATCAGGAACCGGATTAAGGACCGTCTCGACAACCGCTGGACAATAGCTTGTTATCATAGAGCTTACTCCCGTATCATCCGTCAGTGCCATAAAAAGTCCGGGCGTGTTGCCTTCCAGTTCGGAAGCACTACCAACCAACGGAACAGAGTCCGGGTTCTTTATACTTGCCGTAATGACCACCTTCACAGGGACATTGCTTTTGTTTACTATCTTAAGCATGTCACTCTTATGTGAATACTGATATTCTCCTTCGGTATTTCTGAACAAAACACTGGCATTTTCTTCAACCCTTTTGTCTTCATCTCTAGCAGCATCAGTCTGATACAAGAGATGCATCGGGTCAATCACAAAATCGAAGGGACTGACATTGCCAACAATCGGCATCTGGACATTTATAACATCCATCGGATGATCATTAACATAATCCTCCGCGAGTCTTACCTTATACTTTTGTACTTCAAGTCCATCTTCCAGGACATAGGTCTCTTCACTTATGATTTCCCCCAAAGTATCATCATTTTCTTTTTCTGAATCAATCACTAGAATATTGTCATCTTCCGAAAGTACATCAGAAGATGTATCCAAAGTATCATCTGAAACAGCATTCTCTTCCTTGGACTTATATTTCTTAGCGATATCTTCGTCTGCTACCAAAAAGGCTTTTCCGTCTTCATCGATCACAAAAAACTCGCCATCGATTTTCCTTTCAATAAACTCTTTCTTAAGATCCTCCTCAGGTAGCTCCGCCAACAGTGCCTCACCGTCTATTTCTGCGCGAAGCTGATCCTTATCAATACTGTCAAGAAGTGCAGGCACATCGATACGCCTTCTTAGTTCCTCTACATCAATAAGAGACCTAAGCTCTTCTTTATCAACAAGAGCCCAGATCTCATCTTCATCAATTATTGCAGCAGCCTTCCCCTGTACGGAGCCTCCAAAATCAATATCTGTATCATCACTGTAGCCGCTGTTTCCACCGATTACAGTCTCATCTCCATCAGAAGAAATGATCACGATTTCCTCACCAAAACCACCCTCTTCCGCCATTACCAGAACAGGGTCCAAAACCATGATCATTGTCATGATCAGCGCCGTTATGCCCATCCATGGGATTTTTGCCAGAACATTTCTCTTGGGAAACATCCCTTGCCTCCCTTGCACAACAAGAAAACATACTACTGGTACATATAGTATATCGACATCCCAGGCGAAATACTTAGAATTTACGAAAATTTAATAGAAATATCACTGCTGATAGCTGTATGCGTCCGTTCTTACCGCGCAGATGATAAGTCTCTCATCATCCTTTTCGGTGCAGGTTGCAAGTGTGATCACATGGTCGGATTCATTTGTCTCAATGCCCGTGTTGATGAAGGATTCGTTCTCTACCTCCTTGAGCATCTTCCAGTAATTCGAAGGTTCTTTTCCAAAAACCCAGAAAACATCGTGGTTATCTGGCACTACATCGCAGGCAAAAATCTGATATCTGTACACAGAATCCTTAGTGAATATCTGGAAATACTGGTGATCCTCGTAATATCCCGGCTGATTCCTGTAATAGCGCAGCTTTCCGAACATGGAGAGGTCGCGCATATTGTGGCCGTAGACCAGGCTGTGGGGATCCGAAAAATCAGGTGTTGACTCGCCATCGATGAAGATCGCGCCGGCCTTTGCTTTCTCACCGGTATAGGCCGTGCTCAGGTACTTGTCGTTGTCGCCTGAATACATGATCGGGTAGCTGATGTCCTCATTTTCAAAGTAGATCCAGCCCACCACATCGGGATAGTCTTCCGAAAGCTTCCCAACATTCACGTCAACGCAGTCCCACCATCCGTGCTCCGCAACAACAGGCTCCTCAACCTCAACGACGTCCTCTGCGTCTGCAGATTCCTCGACGTAGGTCTCCTCTGCGCCGGTGTACAGATCCTCTGCGGTCTTATACTGCATCATGGTGGATGCCAGAACGATCACCGATACGATCACAACAGCTCCACTGGCTGTCAAAAGAACTTTCGTCTTATTCTCACTGATCTTGCGAGCGATAAACTTAGCGGTTGTCGAAACGATTATGCCCAGCATCAGAAGGGCTTTCCTTAGTTTTGACGGAGCATTCTTTCTCTCGCCCTCAGGCTTTTTGGCATTTTGCAGCTCCTTAAAGGACAGGATGAAAGTAACCGTACCTGCTGCCAGGATGATAACCCAGAGCCATACTGCAGGAAGGTTGTCCCCGGTCTTGGGTGCTCTTGAGTCGTTGTCGCTGTTATCGTCAGTGCCTTTTTTGCCATCCTTATTCGCTGTCCAGCCAGCAACCAGTTTAATATCTTTGGTTACTGCGGTGTCGAAGTTGTACGCAGAAGCAGAAGTCGTGCTGCTGGTAGTAGTGCTGGTAGTAGTTGTGCTGCTTGACGTTGTGCCCTTTAAGTACCAGCCCTTGAAGGTGTAGCCTTCCCTCGTAGGATCTGCCGGTCTTTCAACTTTTCCGCCCGACTTAACCTGTACGGTGCTCTTATTCGTGCCGTCATCAAAAGTAACTGTGTAATAAACTTCCTGCTTATAAGCTACCGCAAACTGTGAGAACTTATAAGAATATACATAAATCTTTCCGCTGTCTCTGTTGATCGTATAAGTTCCGTCTGCACCAGTATCTTTCTGGGCAAGCTCCTCAACAGTGCCATCGTGTTCTCTGAAGAGCTTAATTGTATCCTTGTTGGAGAAGTCATAGGAAAGCTCGATCTTCAGCGGCATTGCTGCGCTAGACCTGTCCTTGCTGTCCTTTCTTACCTCAGTTACGGTCTTATTGTTATACGCTGCGTTATCAGAAGTCTGGATTATGGAAATATCCAGGTAATCTGCCTTATAGCTGTTTGCCGTGCTGGTTGTGGTGCTTGAGCCCGACGCATACGCCTTTACCTTGTTCGATAACGAAGAATTGACGGAAGACGGCGTCTTGATCTTCATGGTCTCAAGGACTGAATCCATGGGATCGGCCACCGTGATGGCATACTTTTTAAGTTCATCACCTACGAGTTTTCCGTTCTTGATATTGGAACTCTTTGCGGTGTACTCGTATTTTGCATCTTTAACACTCTTGAATGAAGTAGCGGTCGCAAGTGATCCCACTTCAAAATTGAACTGCACGATTCCGCCTGCTTCCGCATCAAGCCATGAAACAGCTTCGTTGGCAGCCTTGTTTTCGCTAAGGAGCTTAACGTTTGCAAATTCCTCGCCGTCAACCTTTACAGTTGATGTGCCATCTGCAAATCTGTAGGGCTGAGCAGCTCCGTCGTTGTTGATCCACACCCTTAATCCATGGGTAGTAACAGGCACGATTGAAATCGCAGGATAATCAGTGCCCTTATCGTTGTTCATCGCGGTCTGCGCTGCATCTCTGCTGGCGATACCGATATATGAAATCTTGGTAATGCTCTTTTGCGCATCAATGTTTCCAATCAGCGTTCCTGTGAGAGGAACAATGTCTTTTATCTCACCGTTTCCGATGGCACAATCTGTTCCAATTGCAAGCGACTGCTCTGTCGATCCAAGGTCCGCTTCTACACAGAGTCTGAGCGCGTCGGCGTCTGAGAATCCAAGGTACAGGTCATCCAGAATGGCTACGTCCGTGTCAAAAGAACCTGAGGAAGGCGCCGCGTCTTCACCAGTGATGATCTTCCATCCCTTGCTTCCGTTGGTCGTCTGGACCATGTATGCTTTGCCGCCTTTTGCGAACTGTCCCACCACGTCTATGATTGTGCTTCCGGATGATGTATCAACGGTGTATGCAATTGTTCCATTACTTACATAACACCTGGTATTGTCGTCGTTATATGAACCAGTCCAGGTTCTCTTAGTGTCTGAATCGGCGCTGATGATCTGGACTTCTTTGCTGGCTTCTCCGTTCACAAGACATCTGAACCAATCGCCCTTAGCGTAGATGCCCTCAACAAAGGATCCGCCAAACTCTCTGGAGTGAGCAAAATCAATGTTGTTCCACTCCTTGCCGCCATTCTTTTTATACTGCCACTGGTAAAGCACGCCCTCGCCATCTTCATCCGCGCAGACGGTATTAACCTGGAGTGCAAAATCAGGAGCTTCGTCGCCTTCAATGGCGTCGGGGTCAAGGCCGTAAGGATATTCGTGTACGAGCTCTGCATCAACTATGCCGTTGTTGGTTATGTTGATATTTATAGTGCTCTCTACTTCGTCCCTTGTGCAGGTCAGTTTTACTTTTTTGGTCTTGCCTTCGAAGGGCTTTCTCAGGATAATGAACCACGCTGCGTCGTCCTCTTCGGATGCCACATAGCAGCCATTTGAAACTTTAGGGGTATGTACCGAATTGCCCTCTTCATCGATTGAGAGATCACTATCCAGCCTCTCGAAGTAAAAATACTTAGAGTCGGATTTATCGCTGTAAACTATGTCGTTTTCTGGTTCTTCGATTATCAGGTTTCCAAGAAGATATCCGCTGTTGAAGAAAACATCGTCCAGGCAAACGTAGGATTTATCGCTTGGCCAGTCGATATCAAATTCGTCGCAGCTGAATACCAACATGTACTTTGAAAAGCCTTCGGTGATAGCCTCAACAGCCTTGGTTTCTTCACCGTCAACTATAACAGACTGCAGCTTCTCAACTTCAATATCGCCGAGGGCATCGGAAGGTTCTTCAGTGGCATCTTCGTCTATTTCCTCGGTATCTTCTTCGTCATCTGCAGACTCTGCCGGATCATCTTCCATTACATGATAGATGTCGGCCTGAAGCTCTTCGTTATCAGCTTCTTCTGTTTCAAAAGAAATTATGACTTTGCCTTTTTCTGTGTCAGGCTGGATTTCTTTTCCATCCTTATCAAGGATCTGAATGTCGAAGGAATAAGACTTAACAACAAAGCCCTGATCCTCAGAGCTCTCAGCAACTGCTTCCTGAACTATCTGCTCATCCTCATCTTCAAGCTTTTCTGCAGAAAGTGTTGATCCCTCAGGGAACACGCCCTTTTCGGCTCTGACTCTGATCTTCACACCGTCAACCTCTGCTGTCTCATCGAAAGCATAGTTGTCCTCGAGGATCTTGACCGTAACTGTAGGTAGGTCAGCCTCGATGTAGTAGAAATCAGGGATCAAAAGAACGGGAATGAATACGTACTCCGCGCCAACGAGGTTGGGGTCGTAGGTATCTGTGTCGTTATTAATTGGATCGAGGATCCACTGGATGCCGGATACCATCTCGTGGCTTATTCCGTCGTCATCTGTGTCCTCGTAAGTATCATCGCCATCAGAAGCTGCTTCTTCGGCATCAGTATCATCTGGCTTATCTTCTGTTTCTTTTGCCTCAGCGTCATCTTCTTCGTCTGTTTCATCTTTGGCATCTGCTTCTTCGGTATCTGCGTCTTCAGAATCCACAGGCTCCTCCGCAGCATAAACTACAAGCTTACCAAGTGCAGACTTAATCATGCCGATTAATCCGTCACTGTCAGCATCGCTTGACTGTACTTCCGTCTCTTCGGGCTGCTGAGCTTCCTCAGTGGCCTCAGTGTTTTTATCTGATGAGCTGTCTTCCAGCTTCTGATCATCTTTCTTCTGATCATTCTGCTTTTGATCATTCTTCTCATCATCTTCATCCTGATGGTTGCTATCTTCATCGCTGTATTCAACTTCCTCGTCGTCATCCTCTTCGTCGATAACAACAATAGAAGCCTCTCCCGTATCAGAATCAAAGAAGATTATTTCATCCTCATCAGAACCTTCTTCATCTTCAGCGGCGTCTCCCTCAGTCTCTTCGCCCTCTGATGGCGCAGGAATAACGGCCTCTTCATCTTCTTCCGGGGCCTCTCTGCCTTCCCTCTCTTTTCCTAGCTCTCTGATGAGCCGCTCTTCCCTGTCGGGATCGGGAACGACGTCTATTCGCAGTGTATCCGGGAAAATAATCTCATCGAGTGTCGTGCCTGCCTTTACTTCCTGATATACGACATCTTCAGGCAGTTCATCAAAGCCCACGATCTTCACATCTGCAGGCTCACTCGGAGTATAAGATTCTGCTGACTCCTCTTCGGACTCAGCACTCTCCTCTTCGACAGGTTCTTCGTCTTCCTCAGCCTCCGCCTTCGCATCGGTTCTCTCATCACCAAGCGCATAAGCAGGCAGGATATCAAACGAAGTGTACCCAATACTTGATATAACAAGAATACTTGCAATTAAAAAAGAAACTACCCTGTTTTTCATAACCTTCTCCGCCAAAAGTGTATAATCTCCCACTTATATTATATCGGAATTTAGTTTCAGAAGAACTGATAGTTTCAGAAATTTTATTTTTTTTTCAGAAATCGTCATTGCAAAAGTGCTATTTTTCTCTTTAAAACGTCTGCAAAAATGTCAAATTGGAATCATATTCAAAGTTTTGGAGCGGTTTCACTGAATTATTTTTCACTGAAAATATTTTCAGTAAGCCCCTAGCTTGGTTAATGTCAACGTTCAATAGCTCTTTTATATAGTGTATTATAAATCTTTTTGGCTTCTTCATTTGCCTTCTTCATTTGTTCATCCAACCATCCGCCATTGAACCAGTGGATTGAATAAGTATTTCTCGTTTCATTTATAATCCCGGACATATAATCGTATGGCTGGAAATAATCATAAGCATAGATATTAATATCGCCCACAGCCTGCGACTCACCATTTATCTTATATCCGTGATTCAAGGCCACCCTTGTATCATAAAACCCACATGTATTCTTATTTTGCGTACCATCATTATTAAGGAAATAAATATCTTTTCTTGCATCAAGAAATTCCTTTATCATTGAATTTCCTTTAACAGAACCACTTAATCCACCGAAATTAATAATCTGCCACTTTTCCACTCCACAAAACGCTTTTTGGAATCGAAGGCTATCAATACTTTTCTTCAGTTCAACATCTGTATCAAGGTAAAAGCCACCCTGGTCATATAAAATATCAATACGGGCATAGTCAGGTACATATCCAAAAGCACCAGATTTATACGCCTGTTCCATATAGGGGTGTTTTGTTATATCGTAATTATCTTCATTCCATTCTATAATTTCATAATCAGGGCAATACTTTTCCCAACTCTCAAGGCACTTTTTTAAGCCATCAGGTAAAGCTTTTCCACCCAACCACATATAATGAAGTTTCTTGGGAATCAACGGATCTTCAGACAATGCTACATTTCCCTGGGATTCTCGCGAGCAATAATTATGTATCAACATCATAGGCATAACAAAACAAATCATATCCTTGGTACATGACATCCCTTCAAGCTGTCTTAATACATCTGGAAATCTACTAATATTAAGCAAAATAATGCTTTCTTTTCCACATGACTCCAAGTACGCAGGCGATCTTACCTGAAATGACTCTCCGCAAGCCTCAATAAAAGTTCCCCATATTGCATTATTATTATCAATATAGCAATCAACAAAAGGTAGCAAATCCAAATTTCTAAGTATTTCTGGGGTAGTAACCTGTCCGATGGCCCCTGCTCCGAACATAATAATCCGGCAACCAGTGCTAAAGACCACTCTCTTTAATTCCTCAAAACTATCACAAGTTAATCGCATTGCTAAATATTCCCCTCTGAGGCGTTATCAACTAAGGTATCGTTTGTTTGCTATAAAAATATTGTATTTATCTTTATGCTTATACAAAAATACATTCAGCAATCTTTCTGACAAAAAACCCGGATACCTATTTTGATATGTATTTTCCTTGATTCCGATCTTTTTTTCACAGGCAAACAATATCGGAAACATCCACTCACAAAAACATCTCAATATATCTTTGCGCATAACAAACATATTGTACGCATGAAAATATATCTGCCTTTCAACAAATTCAAAGCTCTCATCATATTCAGGCGAAACATTATGCACTTCATCACGCAGCAAATCCCAATCTTCTATCGAATGTGTTCTACCGTACTGAGGTCCAATACCTTCAGTATTTATAACCGGGACAGTCACAACAATATCTGCATTTGCTTCCTGAATATACCGCATCGTCTCAGATTCAATATCAAACCTTCGTCTGTAGTGGCTGATTCCAATGTAATCATTATTGCAGTTTTTCCAAACCCAATAAAGCGCTGTGAGTTCACAATATTGTCTATTCTTATGTGATATGTTCTCTCCGCAGTCATCTGTTAAAGCACATATTCTTCTATCCGTTAATGCTGATCCGACTTGTATTTCTTGCTCATATTCACGAAGCGGAAAATCATGGTTTATTTTTTTGTCATATATGCTCTTTACAACATAAACTGAAACATTTGCATTATTACTACTTCCATTTTTCGCATCCGGAAGTACTTTAAAGGGAATGTAACATTTGTCTTGATTATACAGGAAATAACATCTCTTTATACTCATCCATTCATCCCCTGCAGCATTAAGCATCAGTAGATTATCAAAACCACTGACTTTTAAGTCCTTCACTGCTTCAGGCATATTATTTTCATTGAGAGCAATAATGATTGTATCCTTTTTGTACTTGACTGCATCACCAATTTCTATTACATTAGTTCCTTCAATATATCCAGGATTACTCCTGATATCTTTCACAATAAATACATGAACCTTCTTGGCGAAAGGCTTTGCTTCTAAGCACAGTTTTAAAGCCTTGCCCATTATCCCAGCACCATAAATGATAATTCTGTCAAGGCTTGTTATCTGTTCGATCGTTGTATTAGCACCAGTCAAAGCTTTTACTCCATTTCACCTTTTTTGTCTATTTTTCCACCAGCTAACGGAAGTATTTTTCTAAGCCAAAAACCTCTGTCATTACATATCACGATAGAGTTCTGATCAATTCCATTATCTAAAAGCTGTCTAAACATGTCCTCGTGATATTTTGTATTTGCAACAATATATGTAGCATCCATATTATCCTTACAAATTTTATCAGGAGGAAAAACGGAATGACCATTTATATGCTGATTTTGCTTTTTTGCATCATTATCTATGAGCATCACATTCTTGCCATAAATATCCAAAAAATCCAGAACAGCGATTCCTATATTACCTGTACCAAAAACAACAAAATTCTTATCTGATATAAAATCCTTATGAATATAGTCATTTAACCGCTTATTGATTACACATTTTTCCATAATATATTTATAGAATGCTTCCTTGCCATCTATAAGCGTTTTCACACATTTCTTTATTTCATCTGGAGCAAGAATTAGTAAGTCTTCGTAGTCTTGAATTTGCTCACGAAGAAAAACATATGACTCATTAACCCATTCTGTTACATCCTCGTTTGGGAACTGTACGATATACCATTCGAAGCTTGCAATCATCCATCTAAAATAAATCAGTTTATAGTTCGTCCAAAGCCCCTTTTCAGTTAATTCATTCCTTAAGCTTACATATTCGTTTATATGTTTCTTTATTCCAGAAATCGAATTTACTGATGCATTTGGATTGTCTATCCTGTACCTGTAAAAGCATTCACTCATTAACCAAATCTTTTTTGCAAGTAGCTGAGTAAGGAATGAAAAACCTATATCCTGATATGACGCCCCCTCTGTTTCGCTCATGTGGATTTCATTCTTCACAAGAAATGATCTGCGATACAAACCGCTCCAGAAGCCGTTTAGTCCAACATCAAGAAATAACTTTCCATCATCATTATATAGAGACCTATCGCGAAGTTCCGGTTCTGCACAAGCCATGAATGGATAACAAAAGCTTTTACCATCGATTTCTAGGTAATAATAATAACCAGCTCTGATGACATCCAAATCATTTGCTTTTGCTATAACATATTGTTTTTCTAGCATGTCTAAGGGAATAAAATCATCTGCTTCAACGACAGCCACATATTCTCCTGTAGACTTTTCCAGTCCATAATTAAACTGAGCTCCAACACCGCCTGTCTTAGAAAAAAGTTTTATCCTTGCATCATGGCCTTTTAATTTATCGATGATAGCAACGGTTCTATCAGTGCTTCCTCCATCCACTACAATTATTTCAATATCCTTTTCCGTTTGTTTGAGAACACTTTGAATACATTGTTCTATATAGTTCTCTGTATTCTTTACATAAATGATCACCGATATTTTGGGCATCATAACCTCCCCCTTACATGGTAAATTTCTCAAGTGCAAAATGCATGTTTTCATCACATATTTCTATGTTACGAATTCCTTTTTTTCTGAGGTTAATTAGGATGTCTTGTCTGGCGTCACGATCCATAACACAGATAATTACCAATGCTCCTTTATTTTCATATTCATCTATTGAAATTACAGGAATCCCTTGAATGCTTTGATCAGGCTCGTATATTTTCGAGACCACAAAACAGCTAATCTTTTCCTTCAGCCCTCGAGAAGAAAGGAAATACAGCATAGAACTGCCTACTTTTCCAGCTCCGTATAGCGTCACCTCGTCACAAGCTTTTACCATAGCCTCAATTCCACTCATGATAATATGCGTATTCACTTCAGTTTTGTATTTACAAACATTAAGAAGATGTGCAACAAAATCATTGTCCGCATCTAACGCTAATTCATCACTCTCATAACACATTTTATCCATACGTCTAATATGATCTGCCACAAGATATACATATCTGTAGAATTGTTCTCTTACGCTTTCAGCAAATTCTCTTTGATTAATAAGCTTGATAAGTTCACAAAATACTATTATCCGACTTCGTACGTTTTCGTTGGTAAACCCACGTGTCATTATCGATGCTTCTCGCACCCTATATGTATAAAGCTTTTCAGGAATATGACGCATTCTTGATGCATTCAGAAATACTTTCATGCTGAAAATAGAATCCTCATAAAGTATTCCTTTGTAAAAAGCAATACTATTCTCATGAATCCATTCTTTTCTGACAGCAAGTAAACATGCAGAATCACAATATTCATCATTACGCATCATTTCTTCAAAAAGGCATTCGCCTCTTACTACACCAGGATAACTATGGTGCTTGTAATACCACGAATCCTTGTTATCTCTTTCTTTGCTATCCCCCTCATATAGAATGTCTGTCTCAAAACTTATCGCATCCAAATTATCTTCAGCGACCACCTTACTAATCGTTTCCAATGTGTCGCTTCTTATAAAATCATCACTGTCAATAAAAAGAAGCCATTCTCCTTTAGCTTTACTTATTCCAACGTTTCTAGTCTCGGCCAGCCCTTGGTTGGATTGAGAACAAACACGAATTCGCGCATCTTTCTTAGCATAGTTTTCTAGTAGCTCAAGCGACATATCCTCAGATCCATCATTTATGCATACCGCCTCCCAATTTTCATACGACTGCTCTATTACACTATCCAGACATTTTTCTAAGTATTTTTCTACGTTATATACTGGAATTATAATGGAAAACATGGTCATATAAGCCACCTCATGTGCATCGCTAATAAGTGTTGATTTTTCAATATAACCAAACAAAACTGAAAGTTTTAATCAAATGTGAACTTTCTAGTATCACGGCTCTTATACATTTGATAGATTATTTCTTTTCTCCCAATTTCCGATAATGCCAATACTATGGCTTCATTTCTCAAGAGCATTTCTTCAAAAGAAATAATGGGAATTCCAAATATAGTTTTTCCCACCTTTTTCTTGTCATTATCAACATATGCCTTTATTCTGTGGCCATACTTTTCATAAGCCATTATTCCTTTAGCCCCGGCACCAAAGATCATTACATCACCCGATAACGAGTCGCAATAATCATTTAATATCGGCAAATACTCTCCAAACTGTCGGTATTTTTCATCAAAACCAATGCAACTATAGTAATCAACAAAAAGTTTTATTAAGATTTCCGGATCATCCTTATATTCATTTATAAAGTAATCAATATGTTTGGTCTTGAGTTTTTTTCCTACTTCTTTAATCGCCTCCTGCTTTCTTGCCGTCAGACTATTATCGTGCGTACGATAATAGTATAATACACAATCCATCCCGCATATTATTCCCTCTTGATATATTCTAAGCCAGTAATCCCAATCCTCCGCAAGAAATAAATCCACATCATATTTACCAACTCTATTTGCAATTGATCTTCGGTACAAAAAACAAGCTCCGATAATGTTTCGATACATTAAATTCTCGTATTCATATTCTCCACATATATACAACTTGCTTCCATCAGATTTCATCAAAGTATAACCAGCATAAACCATGGAAACATCTATATTGTCATCCAGAAATGTGTGCATTTCACTAAGGGCATTTTCTTTATAACAATTATCACATGATGTCCATGTGAAATATTCTCCTCTTGCCTCAGCGAAGCCCCTATTCAAGCTTTCTGGCAAGCCAATATTACCAGCATTTTTTATTACTCGAATCCTTCTGTCTTTCTTTTCATAATACTCAAAAATATCAATTGTCTTGTCTGATGATCCATCATCCACCAGAATTAGTTCCCAATCAGAAAATGTTTGCTTTATCACACTTTCAATAGCTTCGCTTAAATATTTTTCTCCGTTATAAACCGGAAGTACAATTGATATTTTAGGTGTCATTTTAATCTCCTAACCAGCTCTTGAACAATTCGACTAGATGCCTGACCATCTCCATAAGGATTAATAGCCCTACTCATTTCATTGTAAGTTTCCTTGCTGTCGAGAAGCTGTTTTAGCGACGTATATATACCATCTTCAGAGGTTCCTATAAGTCTTGCCGTTCCGGCTTCTATGCCCTCAGGTCTTTCTGTAGTATTTCTCATAATTAGTACAGGTTTCCCAAGAGAAGGTGCTTCCTCCTGTATCCCACCACTATCGGTCACAACAAAATAGCACTTATTTAAATAATTATGAAACGCCACTACTTCTAATGGTTCGATCAGCCGAATCCTCTCCGCCCCTTGGAATATTTCATCTGCTATCTGCCTGACTATTGGATTCTTATGAACTGGATATATAACCTTCACATCATCATAAGAATCCACTATTCGTTTAATTCCTCTGAACATTCCTCTCATGGTATCGCCCCAGTTTTCTCGTCGATGAGCAGTCACGAGAATAAACCTGCTTCCATCAGTCCACTCAATGTTTTCATCCGTGTAATGTGCCGATACCGTGAATTTTAGGGCATCTATAACCGTATTGCCTGTAACTATGATGTCATGAGAATCCTTTCCTTCATTAACAAGATTCATCATTGCGTTTTCTGTTGGTGCAAACATTACTTTGCTTATCAAGTCAACAGAATGCCTATTGAATTCCTCTGGATATGGAGAGTATAAGTTGTTTGTTCGAAGTCCCGCTTCAACATGTCCAACCGGAACATTCTCATAAAATCCAGCCAAAGCTGCTGCGTATGATGTTGTAGTGTCTCCATGAACCAAAATCATATCCGGAGATGTTTCCTTAATCACCCTGCTGATGCCCTGTAGAACATTTGTCGTTATATCACTTAGTGTTTGTCCGTCTTTCATTATTTCAAGATTATAATCTGCCTCAACGTCAAACACATCTAATACCTGACTCAGCATCTCTTTATGTTGCCCGGTGAGACATATAATTGGCTCAATTTCACTATTCCTTCTCATTTCGAGAATAACCGGACACATTTTAATTGCCTCAGGTCTAGTGCCAAACACAACTAACAATCTACTCATTTCAGTCCTTCTTTTCGAATCTATATGGCTTCAAAACTCAAAATCTTTAAATACTTCATTTCTCTTGTTTCTATATTCTTGATTTCGTTCAACATATGAAATCATATGTAGCGTAGATGGAAATTCATTATCTACTCTAAACGGATATTGGATCAATGATTGGCATCCACCTTGGCATTTTTTAGATACTTCATCTCTTAACAACTCGCCTCTAAGAAAATTCCCCCAGGTGTTCTTTTCGCCGTCTGCGCACGTTCTAAAATCTCCATTATAATCCACAAAGAAAAATTTCCTATTAGCATCACATATGGCTTCCCGCCTTACTCCTCTGAGCCATTGCCATTCGTCCGGAGATATAAACTGCTGAATGAAGCTCTGATATTCATCTCTTCTTTCATAATCAGCATTATTCGCAAATGCAAAATCCCCAGCAATATTTACAAATACTCCTATTTCTCCAAATTTCTCAATCAAATCAAATACAGTCATTCCATAGTCTTCACGAAGATGTTTTAAATTGTAAGGGCTTGCAACAAAATTTACCATTGCAACCATATCGTAATCTTTAAGAAGCTTTACTTTTCTAAACTCATCTTCTAAAGAATGATATTGCATATGATAGGAGCAATTTAGTTTAATCTTCTCGCTAGGGCATTCACGCACTATCTTTTCTGCAAAAAAAGCGTTTGTATCTATCCTAAAACCTGAAACAACATGATCCATTTTCACCCATTCTCTTAGTATTTCATATGTTCCATCAATACAAAAAGGCTCGCCTCCCCACATATATGGTTCAACGCTGTAATCAGAGAATTTCATCATGCCTTCAACCCATTCTGATACCGGATGCTCATCAAACATGGTGCTCCCTGAACTCTTTTCGTCGTTTGACAAAAAGCAGTACTCACACCTAAAATTACATCTCATTGTTGGAATAAATCTGAATAACAAATTGTCCTTCTCTTTACTCATTTTTGTGTCCTTTCCTTAAATGTTTTGATATAGTTGTCTATGCTCTGATACATCGAATCTGACTTCTTTCTGAGTTGTTCAATATTCTTGCTGCATCGTGCCAAATACAGATCCTTATTTACTTTCGCCTTTCTAAGTTTATCCGGTATTTCGTCTATTTCGCTTATTTCTACAGACAACTCACTGAGTCCTAAAGAGTCCACCAATGATCTGACCTTTTCATGATATATTACTGGTATTGGTAATATACCAAGAGTTGCTGCAACCAAAATAACGTGATATCTCATAGCAATTACGAACTCGCAGCTACGCAGTTCATTGATGATAGCTTCTATTCTTTCGCTTCTATCCATGTGTCTGTATCTGTGCAGTAATTCTACATTGTCAACCTTCACGAACTTACTCCATTGTTCCTCACTGGCATCCGGGATAACACAGGTTACTTCGCATTCCCTATATACATCTCTTAAGACTTCTGTGTCAAAATCTCCAGTTCGATTTTTGAAAGGAAGATTTCGTAGATTTATACCTACACGATTTCCAATATGGCTTCCATATTTCAATATCTCACGATTATGAAACACACAATCCGCGCTGCATAAAACACTATCCAATCCAGTGAGGTCAACCAGTCTTTTCTGAGAATATTCATCTCTGACATAGAAAAAACTTGCATTCTCAATCCAAAATGTAATCTGCTCTTTAAATAGTGAGTAATCCCAATCCGAAACACCTAACCCGATTACCCCATATGGTACGGACAACATATTATGGTCTTCCTTGAAATGACGAATCACATTGGGGACTCCACTTTCAATAATTCCTCCGCCCGCAAACAGAAGAAAATCAGTTTTATTTGCCTCCGCAAATATCTCCATGCAAGGTTGTCCCACTTCATAAGGAACAGTCTCTATGCCATGATCTGCTAAAAAGTCTCGCGTCGTCCTATATAGCAATATGTCGCCAAAATTATCTTCCTCAAAATACCAAAGTAGCAAAACTCTTTTCATCTTAACAAATTCCCTTGTGCTAAAATGTAATCATAAGTTGCCTTTGTAACATAATCTGTAAGTTTATCTATATCACCGTTTTTTATGTGCTTTCTCACTTCCGTTGCACTTACTATTTTTTCATTGATCTGAAACCGAGGAATTTCAATCAGTTCTATTCCATATCCCTTGAACACTCGCTTCATCGTCTCATTGTATTGTCGTGTTATCCCATCGGTTGGTTCTTCACCCACAAATCTCTTTTTTATGCCAATCCTCGGGGCAATTCGTTCAGCAAAAATCCTCACATCAGTTTCTGCATTTATTATTTTTCCTTGAATCTTTTCTTTTTCAAAATAATCTGGGAAAGTGCTTTTTGATATACTGTAAGTTCCGCTCGGAGCAACAAAAACATCTTTCATATCAGTAACATTATCTATAACAATCTGATATCTGTCCTTGAATGGAATATCGGACAAATCCTCTTCCACAACTAAAATCAGCAACTTACTGCATAACTTCATAGCTTCTTCAACAAGATACATATGTCCTTTTGTGAAAGGGTTTGCATTCATCACTATGCAACCGAGATCTCTATAATTTCCCCATTTTCTCTCCATATTCTCTTTAAGGCTATCTGCAAATTCATATATTTTATCGTCTTCTTTCTTCATATGAGCAAGTTTGTCTTCAAATTCATTACTGCGTATTCTTTTAGCAGAAATGGCGTTCTCATGAAGCAAACAATCCCCACTCAGTTCCAGCAACGGGACAATATATTTTGTCAATTCATCCGCTATCAGTTCCGTTCCATGTGGTCCATAATGATGTAAATTTATAAATACCTGCCCGTATTTCCTCCTATACGCAAAAGCAGTTGCCATATCTATAAAACATATCCCACTGTAAGCACACTCTAACTGTAGTATTCTTTTGTAATACGCTATTTTTTCTGGTGTATAGTCCAAAAACTCAGTAGAATTAAACAGCAAAACTGCTTCAGATTCCTCTGGAGTGTAATTCGAAACCTCCAACATTGTTGGCAAGTTCATATATAAGAAATGCGCCTTTTTATCATGAACAACGTCATTAGCCTCTCTTAGATATTCACTCCAAACCAAGACATTCTCATCCGCTTTATCAAATTCATAGAAACCGCTTCCTAATATAACTACATCTCCAGCGTTTATTTCTTCATTCCGGATTTGCCATACCATCCGTTCAATATCTCGTCCAGGAATCGCATAATTGACAACTTTATATTTTATCCCACTTTTGATAATCTTTCTCTGAAGATAAGCTGCTATAGTATGCCTGTTCTCCAACAGCATTCCTGACACTCTTGAATCTCCAAATATCAATACTCTGTTCGTAAACTCGATTTTACTCGTATCATGCCAGTCTTTTCGGCCATTAGAATGAACTATAAATCCATTATCAAAATCCTCAAAGCCAATCCCATCCCCACGTAATACAAAAGAACTGGGTTCTTCATCCAGCTTTTCTAAATACTCAGCATCAGCAACAGTCTCTGGGAAATAAGCATTTTTGATAAAAGCACTCTTACCGCTTATCAAAAACTTCCTGTTATCATATAACAGTTTTTTCATCCCCCATTTAATAACGCCTTCTTTTTCTATACTCTCCACATCTAACAGAAACAGGTTGATCTGTACATCGTATTTTCCCAACTCTTCTGCTAAAATCCGCGTTTTCTCGTTATACTGAAATTCAGGATTTAATGCACATATAACATCATATTCTCCGTTTGTAAAAACACTTTCTGGTGATAATATTTCTAAACCATTTAGAGGGATTATTGCCGAATAATTCTTATCAATAACTGCTATTAAGTCATTACTGATTGCATGTATGATCTTCCTATATACTTTTCCGGCACCATACAAATAGAATTTGCAGCCTTCTATTATTCGCTCATTTAACTCCAGCCCACTTCTCAATGAAACCAATTTACTTCCTCCAGGTTATGATTGCCCTTCATAGATCATTACGCTTTTTCCACACATACCTTCATAGGTAATATTCTGATCATATTGCCCTTCATCAATGCACTGCAAAAATGTAGATAATTCTATCCCTTTTCTTGCAGTATTTCCTACGCTTATTCCTCTTTCTGTTCCTCTAAACTTACTATAGTCAATACCCTCATATTCTATCGAAGCCAACGCATCCACTAATATTTTTCCGTTTGCGCAGTCATATCTGTATGTCACACCATTACAGGAATCCAAAACTCTTATTTCACCATTAGTTTTATATAGGCCAATCAAATCAAAAGGACAAAAATCACTTTTACCTACATACCCTTCACAAATTGTAATCTTTTGAATAGTTTTGTTTTCTGAATCAATTCGAAATATTGTTCTTCCACTAGACTTTGTTACATATATGTCTGTTCCGTCTATAAGTGCCTCGTAATATATACCATGATGTCCTGTTTCATATATCTCAGTTCCATCAAGTGAATGAAACATATCTCTATTAATGTCTCCATAAAGAATTCTTCCGTTCTTCCCGAAAATCCACATCTCTCCACTCAAAAATAACAAGTTTGAAATACCAGATAAATCATAGTCCAGTGCGTGTTCCTTAATATCTTTAGTATTTATATCAAACTCAATAATTCTATTGCACGCATTCTCACCAATATAAATCTTTCTCTCACCAATGCATCCCCCTTTTAGGGCAAATGGTTCTATCTCATCCCATTTTTTCTCTTCACGATCAAATATCTTATATTCATTTAACTCGGCCGTTTTCATATTGAATTCGACTATATATTCATATCTGCATGGGATGAGATATAAGTAGTCGCCTTCTACTGCACATGTATAAAATAAACTGCTCATATCTTCGGAATAGTGTTTCAATTTGTAGCACTTCATTGATCCATCATCAATGCAATAAGCAGATATATATTTTCCCGCAAAGGGTACGAAAAACAATTCATTTCCACATCGCACCGATGAAGAATGCAGATAGCCTACATCGAATCTCTCATTCGGAAACATTCTGATGAATTCACATTCACAATTATCTTGACTGATTCTGTATAATCCATTATCAGCCACCGATGATACCCATAAAACATCATCGATTATGATCGGTTTATAATACAAAAGCACTTCTTTTCCCATTACTGATTAGTTCCTCCAAGACTATTGATTGTTTGTTAAACATGGCTTCTACTAACAACTTTTCTTTAATTCTTTATCTTTTACACAAACTATTCTTTCTCTTTCATTATATGACTAAGAATACCCGTTTGCACAAAATCGTCAGAAATTATAGAAAATATAGTGTAAAAAGTGCTCAATTTCTTTCTTGCCGGACATTACTCATTGTTTTTCGAAAGAAACCGCTATCTACTAAATTATCGACAGTTTTTTTCATTTTCTTAAGTTTCTATACATAAAACTGATTTAGGATTAAAAATTCAACAAAAAAGACCATAGGTATGGTCTAAAAAATGGCGCGTAATGAAAAGGGCCTGACACTCAGGCCAGACCCTTTAATACTATGTAGTTCTCTTAAAAGCTTGATTATCCAGTTAAGACAATCCACTACTTATTGTAATTATTCGATGTTCAGCGTTTCTGTCTTTTCATCACTAAATGTAAACGTTACGCTTCCAGTTTTATGATTTCCTAACATTGATGCATCAAATGTGTAATCTGATCCAGAAATAGTATAATGAGTTCCTGCTGTAAGTGTAACATTTCCGCCTGTTGCTTTAGTCAAAACAACACTGCTAATTGTCACATCGCTAGGCATCGTAACAGATACAGTATTGCTGCTTGCTGAAATAGTAGTAGATGATACATACTTATCAACCTTATCAGTTACTGAATAAACAATATTGAGCTTAGGTCTTGTTGTTTCTGTAACTTTTCCAGCCCATTCTTCCCAAGCATCAGCTCCGTTAGCATTGATCATAGCTGTAAGATAGAAAGCGTCATCGTTATAATTTACAGTCTGAGGTGCAAATCTGAAGTAGTTATGTCCACCAGTTACATCACTCAGTGTGCTGTCCATATAAGTGATATCAGTAGCTGTAGGAGCAGCAAGATCAAGTGTATAAGTAGCTTTTGCAGTTGCACCATCTTCTGATGCTTCCAAAGCAGCAGTTGTTGAACCTGTTCCGGAACCATTTGTTGCTGCAAGGTACATTGACGCATTTTCATCATCATCTTCAAAAGTGCTGGTCGGATTAAATGTAATACCGGAAGCATTTGTCATGGTAACAACAGCTTTAACTGTCTTAGCCTTTGTAGATTTGTTAACCACATAAACCTTATCAGTAGAATTCTTAGCCTTTGTTGTTGCTGCTGTATATACAAGGTCTGCCTCAACATCTACTGCTGTGCCTGTATCACTCTTAAACAAGCCTGTTGCTTCTGTAATTTCACCATCTTCAACAGTAATACCATAATCTGCCAACTTTGTTTGAGCTGATATCTCAATCTTGTTACCATCAATAGCAACGTATGAGTCAGTGTACAACTTGCCATCAAATACATCAGGCATTGCCAGGTGGTCCTGCTTTGGCTTAATAGTCAAACCTTCAGCATCATCAACATCAAAGTACAAATTAATGTTTTCTGCTGAGAGCTCGATATACTTTCCCATGTAACCTTTTGTATAGTTTCCATCTTCTACACTAGTTGTTGTATCCGGCGCCCATACATAAAAAGGTCCATCTTCAATTTCTGTGATGCTATCTTTTTTCTCACTTAATGCTTTAGCCACATCAGCATATGCACCATCAGTATCAGCCACTTCATCTTTAACTTTTTCGTAGAGCGTAATACTTTCAGCTGGCTCGATTGTTTCAGGTGTATCTTCAGCCGTGAAGTAGATCAGACTATCATCATATGTACTTGGCATATATGTATGCAATAACCCATTAGGATCAAGTGTAAAGTTATATGATGTCAAGTCCTTGATTACAGGAACCATAACCTTATCATACTCAAGTGCTTCTGAGTTATCATACTCAACCGCACCAGTTCCATCTACCGTACCATCATCTTCAGCTGCAAATGCTGTCAGACTGGAACCAACTACCATTACTCCTGCTACAACTAACGCCAAAATCCTTTTTGTGCTTTTTAAGACCATTTCGTGATACCTCCTTGTTTCACTTTTTGTTTTTAGTTTCTATTTTTCTACTATGAGTGTAACTGTAAAACTCACAGTACCTTGCGATTTTTGATTTTCATCCACCAGAGTGTATACAAGTACAGATTCATACGTGCCTTGTTCTAAATCTTTGTTTAAACGTATGTTTCTGATCTCAGTTCCTACTGGGAGAACAGGAGACTGATAAATCGGATTCTCCATGTCATCAGATAGGTAAAGATCAAAATATACATCACTAGTATTTTCACTGGCATTTGCAACATATGAATCGTATGACTCAGAATCACCTGTGGCAAAGTGCCATGTAGAGTTCATCTGAGCGGTATAATACCCCGGCGGAGTATACTCTGCAATTTCTTGTTCCATCTGCTCGACAATTTCATCGACATTATCTTTACTTACCAGAACCTCTCTTTGTGGTTCCGTAGCAGGCGTTAACGGAGTATCTGATGATTCAGTTGGCTTCCTGAGAAGTAAAATCACAATAACAGCCAGTAATAATAATATGACTATAATTCCAATCACAATGATTATCTTGTTGTTACCTGATTTTTTTGTTTCAAGCTGATCTGTTTCCACGCTGTTCTCAGGCATTTCTGTATCTCCTTCCGGCTCTTTCAGGGCGGTGGCTCACTCACCCCCTTTACCAGTCTCTCTTGCACAGACCGTTCTTCTTTTTTATATCCACGTGTTCTGTTCCACATTGGTATCACCCCACATTCTTCAATAGCAGCTCCACCAGTGTCTACATAATATATCGGTAAATCTTCCGATATACTTTAGCATTTTGACAGACTTTTTTGTGTAGCCGTAATTCACTAACACACCTATCAATTTAGCAGAGTCATTGTATCATTACATTCTTAAAAAAAAATAAACAAACCCTAAAAAGAAGCTATATTCTGCACATTTTTGAAGCACAATTTCATCCTGTAACAAATTGACTGAAATTTTGTAACTAATACATTACAGTTGACTTCGCACCTATGAATATGAAACGTGGCAGTTATCCTAACTGTAGCCCCTCAAAACTCCTCAAAATCTGATATACTGTATTATGTAACAGTTGTTTTTCTATGTCATTCAGATAGCAGGGCTAGTCATGTCAAAGATAGTTATTGCAATCGTATCTTACAATTCTAAAAGATATACTCAGGAGTGTATTGATAGCATCCGAAGCAAGGTCAAACCAGATAGCTATCTGATTTCTGTCGTTGATAATGCCTCCACTGATGGCATTGCCGAATGGCTTTCAAACCAGCCAGATATCCTCCTTACCAAAAACGATATAAACAGAGGCTTTGGTCCTGCGTGCAATCAGGCTGTCGCCGCCACGATCGGGACCGAATTTGAGTCGGCAGATGTTTTCATTCTTAACAACGACACAGTTATGACCTCAACGGCACTTCCGCGCATGATCGACACTCTGTACAGCAGCGATGATATTGGTGCTGTCGGCGCAATGGCGAACTATGCAGGAAACAGACAACAGATTGATGTAGTGTTTCCAGCAACAGACGACTATGTCAATTTTGGGGAGACTTTGCAGATATCAGCTTCTGATGCTCGCATGGAGAAGGTTCGCCTTAATGGCTTTGCCATGCTTGTCAGGCGTAATGTATGGGATGCTGTCGGCGGCTTTGACGAGGACTTTGCTCCCGGATATTACGAGGATGATGCCCTTTCCATCGACATCCTTAAGCTCGGCTACAGGCTCGTTCTGTCAAGAGACAGCTTCATCTATCACGTAGGAAGCGCTAGTTTCGTAAAAACAGGTCAAAAAACTCTTTCTCAAAAGCACCATGATCTCTTTATCAGGAAATACGGTTTTGACATTCTGGATTATGTATATCCTTGCGGTGCAGTGATGTCGCAGATTCCTTTCAAACGCGATGAGCACTTCAAGGTCATGCACGTAGGCTGTGGCCTTGGAGCAGAACTTAAAGCGATACGTTCCTTTTTCCCCAATGCGGAAGTCTATGGCATTGAGCCCAATCAAATCCTCTTTTCAATTACTAGAGCTACTGAAAATGTATTTCCATCAGTCCAGGATGCACTTAGCAATCTCGGTACAGGTCTTTTCAACCTGCTTATTGTAGACAGTAATCTTCTAAGCTCCATGGACGAGTCCGAAAAAGAATCTCTTGCCAACATGTGTACGCACGATGCTATAGAGCTGTCACGCCTCCACGATTACGATGATTTCCCATTTGATAACATCAGGCTTGTAATCTGGGACGACGCTGTCTACACCGAAACGATTGCCACCCATCTTGCTAACTGGGGTATTATGAGCAGCGTATACAAGAGCGACAACCTCAGACAACGAATCTCTTCTTATAAGATACCCACCGACAGGATGCTTCTAATTTCATCCGATCCCATGCTAAAAGTAAGTACAATGATGATGTTTCCTGAGCTAGCAATCGCCGAGCCATCAATTGTACCTTACCTCAGCGCGCATTACGCCCGTTTACCCATCACAGACGCATCTCATACTAAAGCCAAAGAGTTGGAGTTATTTGAAAGAAAACGTCAAATTGAAAAGAGCTTTAGCTCCCACGAAGCCTTTGTCGAAGATAGTCAACTCTCTGTATCGATGCATATTAACTGCATTGACAAAGCGGACGATATACTGGCACTTCTGAATGATTCCTATAACCTTGGCATCAGCGACGAGAAATTCAACAAAGCGCACCTCATGCGGCTTCTTACAAATAAATGGAACGAATGCACATACATAACCGCCAGGGATAAATATTCCGACTACGGAGTTGTTGGCTTCTCCTGCAATAGTATTAGAGAGGATAGAGAGCTTTGCTCAGTCAAATCATGGTATTTGAACGGTGATGACCTCGATAAGAGTATCAGCAGCACAAAAATCGATTTAGCAGAAACAGATATCAGCACTGATAGTTCTATTCAGATACTGATTAAAGGAAACAGTAATCTTCACTTCATTGAGGATTATCTTATAGGCGGATCTGTCACGACCGAATACGACAGTTCTTTTGACTATTACAATTCACCGCTGCCCTCAATGCTATATTCATCAAGATTCGATATTATTGTGTTCAGCCTGATCCAGGAGGATTATTCCGTATGGGAAAAAGACAGTGATCGCAAACTCTCAGAGTTATTCGAAACTCTTGAGAGTCTCTGCTCCGACACAATAAATGATCCGACAATAATCCTGCTACTTGGATATGAATCGCAGTCACCTTTGAGTTATTTATCTGATGGTAACCTTGCAGAGCTTCACTCAGAGATAAATCCACTCATCCTTGATTTCGCTGCCAGGCAACAAAGGATAAGAACCATCAATGTCACGGACTATATCAATAGCCCCGATGACTTCGATGGCTCTGTAAACACTTTTTGTACAAGAGTATATTCTGATATTGTTGAACAGATTGTCGTTTTTATAAATGAGAAAGTAGATGAACTCTTAGGTACGCAGTAATGGTATCATGTAATAGAGGTCACAAAAATGAAACACAGTGTAGATTTCTTCCGGGACGAAATCAGATATGGTTTTTATGTGCCCACCCAGGTTAAGATCGCCTGGGCGGCTTCTCTTGATGTTCTTTCGGAGATAGACAGAATCTGCACGAAGCATGGAATCACATATTTTGCAGACTGGGGAACTATTCTTGGTGCAGTTCGCCACGGAGGGTTCGTGCCCTGGGACGATGACCTTGATATCTGTATGCTCAGAGACGACTACAACAAATTCAGAGAAGTCGCTGATGCAGAACTCCCACCTGCCTACTGCATACATGATTACGAAAGGCAGGACGATCACTGGCTGTTTCTGTCCCGCGTTGTTAACCGCAAAAGGATTTCTTTTGACGAAGCAGACTTAAACGACAACTACAACTTCCCCTGGCTGACAGGTGTTGACATATTCATCAAGGATTATCTGTATCCCGATCCAACGGATGAGAAAGCTCGCTGCGACGAAGTTCTGCATCTCATTGCTATTGCTGATGGCATTACTGAAGGCACACTAAATCAAACCTCTATCAACTCCAATCTGGAATCCATAAAGAAGAAATACTCCATTAACCTTCCTTCTATAAATAACAGGAAGGCACTTTCTGTTGCCCTCTATGCCCTGGCTGAGAAGCAGATGGCAAGAGTCCGCAAGGAAGATGCAAAAGAGATCGGACAGATCTTTCCTTTTATTCTAAAGGGCGGAAAAGGTGAGCCGAAAGAGCTCTATGAAACTATAGTCCGCCTTCCTTTTGAAGACACCACCATTCCGGTTCCTGCCCAGTACAACAAAGTACTGTCACGGCGCTATGGCAATTACAACGAGATAAGAAAGGTCTGGACCGGACACGAATATCCGTCTTTTGAAGCTCAGAAGAAGCTCTTTGAAGAGAGCGCCAATGTAACGCTTCCTCACTTTACATTTGACGCACAGATGACTGAACGGCCGGTTGTCGACAAGTCCGGAAGCCTTAAGACTATAGCACATGAGTGCATGGATGGGCTCAGGACCCTTTATAATGATGCCTGCAATTCTGACGCCAGTTCTTCTTGCGAGGAGTTACTGCAACTACTGGGAGAAATCCAGCAGCTGGCTGTTGACCTTGGCACACTCATAGAGAACGTCAAGGGCGAAACAAATCCTCATGCAAAAGAAATTGTCGCAGTCCTGGAAAAGCTCTGCGAGGATGTATACAACTGCAGTCAGAGCGAGCAACCCGGATCTGCCATTTCAACCATATCCCATACCCTTGATAACCTTGAGCAGGCCCTCTCGATTCACCTGTTCAACCGAAGAGAAATCCTCTTCCTCCCAGTCGGTAACAAGGAATGGAATATAATGGAAAAGATATATCCTCAGCTCAAGACCGATGACGACGTGGATATTACAATAGTTCCTCTTCCGCTGTTCACAAAGGACTACTATGGCCGTCCTACCATGAATATTGATGATATCAGATCTCAGGCCGGTATCGACAAATACCCTGAAAATCTTCCTATATACAACTGGGAGAACTATGACCTGGCGCTCCACTGCCCGGAACAGATCTACACACAGTTCCCTTATGACAACGAGAACACTTACCTGACTATTCCTCAGGTATTCTTTTCTACCAATCTTCGCAACTTTACGGAAGATCTGGTCTATGTTCCTATTGGCAGAACTTCTGAATTCACCGAAAAAGACATCACTGATCAGAGTTGCCTCCGATTCTATGTCACTGCACCTGCAGTTGTTTATGCAGACAGAGTACTTGTACAATCAGAAAACATCAAAAACCAATATGTAAACGCACTGACACAGTTCGCAGGTGCTACAACTCAAAATCTTTGGGAGGATAAAATTCAGCCTGACGAAAGTATCTTTTCAGCACAAAAACATCCTAATGACCGGCAGTCCATCGAGAAACGCCTGCTATACTGCATAAGCCTCTATGAGCTTACTGAGCATGCACAGGAACTCGAAGCCGCCATCACCAAAAGGCTTGATGCCCTTTCTTCTTCCGGCGACAAGCTCTCTTTTTCCATGTGCTTTTATCCTCAGACTTTTACCTGTAGCGACAGCAAGCTCCTTGAATCAGTAAATTCCCTGCGCCAGACGATCACCCAAAGCGCAAAAGAAAGAGGAGTTGAAACAATCCCTCTTCCCGATGATCTCTCTGATCTTGCCTCGCACTACGACGCTTACTATGGCAGTTCATGCCCTCTTGTACATCTTTTCACCGAGCAGAACAAACCTGTTATGATCTCAAACTACAATATGTGATCAGCTATGCGCCAGCGGGGACTGCGCCAGCGGGGACGGTTCTCAATGGCACACGCGCCAGCGGGGACGGTTCTCAATGGCACATGTGAGCTGGTCACTTATCCAACACATTTGTCACAAACGGGAACTTGAGTACAAGCTCTTTATCAATTTCAATCATACTGAGTAACCTACTTGCCACTCCAGATGGATGGTTTGTTCCCGCCTCCCATGCTTCAACAGTCTTATCTGATACCCCCATATAACGTGCAAATGTTTTCTGTGACATACCTGTTGAGTTTCTGATTTTTTTCACCTCATCCGCGTCGTAAACCTTAATCGGTTCAACATTCACTTTATGTCTTTTTAGTATTGGCTTCTCACTCTGAGCATCTTCTAATGCTTCATTTAGCCCCGTCATAATGCTTTCAAAAGTGCTGTTTTTGCTCATACCTGCTCACCTCCAAGGCTTTTCTTCAATGCATCGATAACCTTTTTAATCTCACTTCTCTCTTCTTTTGAAAGATTATCTTTTTCCTTTTTCTCGTATACTGTAATCAGATAAACAATCTCAGCAAATACAAAGTCAACAAAACACACCCTTGCCCCTCCGCGTTTGCCCCTATTCTCTTTAGAAATCCTAATCTTGCGGAGTCCGCCTGTTCCCTTCAATACAGGATACTTTTCAGGATGATTCATGATTTCATTTTCAAGCATCCTGAGATCCTCATCTCCAAATCCCAGTTCATCCCAATTGCTTGAAAACTCCCGTGTCTGAATGAATGTTCTTGTCATAATTCCTCTTGTTATTTATAGTATATCCCCCTATTTAATAGGGTGTCAATTCACACGACAATCCACTGGGGATCCACTGGATCCACTGGGGACGGTTCTCTATGGTATGCTAATCTTGAGAAACGCCAGAAAGAACCGTCCCCGATGGTTGGTCCCCGATGGTTGCCCCCCAATGGTTGCCAACCAGTTGAGTCGCAAACGATTGAGCCTAAGCGATAGCTCTTTTAATCGCACCTCTACTAATCCCTGTTAACCTCTCCATCTGTCTTTGTGACAATCCAACACCTGCCAGTTTTTTTAATGCGATGTCACGTGACTTCCTATCGAGTTTTTGCAATTGAGTTCCGTCATCCACACCAAGACATTCCCGAATCTTTTCCAAAGCCCATGAGTCATCTCGCTTAATTGTTTCGTATTCCAAGCACTGATCCTCATTATCTTTTACTATAAATCTCTCATACTGGCTTTTACTTCCAAGTAAGCTCTGAACAATTCCCGTATCCATAAACTCCGGACACGTCTCATAGTATTCATAGCTACTCCATGGGTATTGGAAAGTCGGACAGATTCCTGCTTTTTCAGGATTTCTTAGAATGTACCTATATACATTTAGCAAATACGCCTCGTTTTCAACAGGCTCACTCATGTATCTATCCTGAAAAAGATGACCAACACGGGCGTACTTGCGATTGAAATACCCCGAATAACTCACACCCAGTTTTTTCATTAAAAGTGCAATAGATTCGTGTTCACTTTTAAGCAGTAAGTGCACATGGTTTTCCATAAGGCAATATGCGCATACTCTGACCCCTGTTTCAAGGCAATATTGTTCAAGTTTTTTCAAATAGAATCGATAGTCAGATTTGCTTTCAAACAGTATTTGTTTACAGTTTCCTCTGACAATTACATGCATATATCCTGATATACTCATTCTACGCGCTTTTCTTGGCACAACAAAAACACTCCTGACATGACAAATGATTTCTTTTTTAACCAATGAGAACCGTCCCCAGTGGTGCAATGAGAACCGTCCCCAGTGGTGCATCGTATTTGTGGAAAATCCATGGCGAACTGCCAAATGAATAAATCCCAGAATAAAACCGAACATAATCGCAGCCCTATAGAATTAGGACCACGATTATGAGAATATCACAGCTGCAATCGAACATGCAACCGAACAAAAGATTAATGTTTTAAGTGTATTTCTTAAGAATTTGACGTTTTTACGTCAAGTGTAATCAGCTAAACAGCTTCAGCAGAAACACAGGATCAGTCATGCCCTGTTCCTTAAAATGCTCTATTGCCTTATCTCTGAAATTGTTATCATGCTCAATCACTCTGGATGAATGCGCCACGATCATAATAAGCTCCTGTGGCTCAGGTTTCTTTTCCCATCTCAAATAATGAAGCACCTCTGTCGTAATACTCAGCTCACAAAAGAGCACGACACCCATAATAAACTTGGTATAAAAATCTCTCTTTTTAAAACCCTGCATAAAATATCGAAACAGCGCATAAATCAGCGCCTGTTCCATCCAAAGCTGTTCTTTTTCATCCTTCAGCACATCATAAGCCTGATTCCACTTATCTTCCGAAAACGTTACGCTGTCATCCTTGAAAAGGTTATTTATCAGCTCAGACAGCTCCGGTAAAGAAGATTCAAACTGCCGCAGCCCACAATAATAACCCATACTTCTTGAAATGAATGTCGCCTTACTTTTCAGATCTCTCTGATATATTCCCGTATCCGGCAAAACCTTTGAGTAGTAATCCGGGTTTGAAAAGAGCTCTATCACGCCTGAAGGATCTCTTTTCTCATCAATATGAACCTGAAACTGGAACATAAAAAGCGTAAGCACAGCCAGTCTCTCGCTGATAGTCAAAGCCCTGTTCTGAGCCACGCCAACAGCCGCGGTCAGCGCCCGGATTGAATAATTAAATACGTTCCAGTCGAACTTCGGATCTATCACCGGCTCCATGTCATTCTCTGCGAAATCGATCTGGAGCGGTTCCTTGTGTTCAAGGAAAAGCTTCGCCACTTCAGGGCACGAGATGGTTACACCGGAAAAGAGAATATCCCCCACCACAAAGCTGTATCTGGGATAAGTCTTGCAGGTGTAGCACAAATGCTCCGGACCAAGATTGATATATATGTCGCAGAGATTCTTTTTATTTAAAAATGAGCATCTGCCGTCATCGGTGAGTGTAAATCTACTATGACCGTCAGCCACTTTAACGCACTCTGTTAGCCTTTTACCAAAATCCCCGGTTACAGTCTTATAGTATTCCGCGGTCTCAGAATCCACAACAATCCTCCAACCACCGGCACAACATGTATATGGACACTCCGATCCCACGCATTCGAAATCATTAAATATTTCAAGCTCTAAAAATTTCATGTCAAAACTCCCTGTTCTTGTTCCATCGGGGACGGTTCTCTGTGGTTCGCGATGTGTCAGAAAGAACCGTCCCCAGTGGTTCCCGTCCCGCGCCAACGAGAACCGTCCCCAGTGGTTCGCAGCCTTACACATCCGGATTCTGTAGCATAACGGGCTTGTTTTTTAGCACGCATTGTCTCGGAAGCATACCCGGATCTCCGTAGAAAGCGTCGCATAGATCTATGTGCCTGTAGGTCACTCCATCGGAATCGTATATGCAGTTCTTCCACCTGTCTCCAATCTCAGAAACCAGCTCCATATACTGATTCCACAGCGCGTCATCAAGTCTTGCAAGGTCTTTAAGTACAGCCTCCTGTGGCAAAAGAACTACCGTTATCCTCTCAGAATTCTCCGCAAATACAGTCAGAGATCGTCTCATCTTATCAATAGCTTGGCTGCCATACTCCATAAGAAAACTGATCGTCACATAGTAGACAACAACTTTCTTCCCTGCAACATCTCCTACCAGAGCTTTCCACTCGTCATCTCTCAGCGCATTATCCGTAATACTTTTTCCAATGCACTCATCAGACGTCCGCCCTGTTTCATTACCTGCATTGATCCAGTCCAGCTCATCGAATATCACAAGCTTCTGATTCCAGTAATCTCTAGTGGGCTCTCCCGTGAGTTCAACAAGCTTCCGCAAGTAAACCTGTTTCATTCTTTCAGATCTGAGAACAACCTTATCCGCATTTACGACTGCAGGCTGCTCCACAAGAACCCTTATCGCCACTTCCGCTTTGTCTCCGTCAATTACTGAATCATCAGGATCAAAGCATGGAGCATATACAAGCTGATCAGTATATTGCACAAGATTATCCGAAAAGAACTTTTCATCCACCGCCAATGCAGTATTCCACCCGTCAAAGGGAAACTGCATGACAATAATATCCGGACGTTCTTGTTCAAGGTCAAAAGACCTGTAGTCCAAGGCATTCACATAATCAGGAAACAGCTCTTTTTCATAATGCTCATCGAGATAGTCACCATCATAGTTCCTGTCATAGTAGGGAAGTGCCACCACCTGCACTGTTAGTGAAGGATTGTCGACAGCTCTTTTCCAAAGCCCCTCCATGGTATTCCACCACTCAGCTCTGCACGGCAAAAAGAGCACTTTTCTGATTTCCTTCTCTGCTTTCGGCGCTGTGGCCTTCATAATGTATCTACTAATAGAGCGAAGCAGCTCCTGATTATCCATAGTGTATCTGTACGGGTTTCTGCCAATATGCTCCCTGAGCATATCTTCCTGCTCTGAAAAGACCGGGTAGTCATGAATCCCACCAGCCTTGGCAACATTCATGTAATTGCCGTAGTCCATCCGCAGCTTCTCATCGTATCTGACAGGCACGCGGATATAAGTGTTCTCAAAAGGCAACTCCACAAAAGCCTCAAACATCTTTCGATCATAGATGTGATGTCCGTGCTCAATAAAAAACCTCATGAGAGCAACCTTCTGCACCCCCACGTCAGAGCATTCTGAGTAAATCCTGTCAATGAGCCTTATGATCTCGCCCTCCAGATTTCTACCACCCTTTAAATGCACCCTGTTTCGTCTCTCTATCTCTGGCAAAAGAGCTCTCAGCCTTGGCGATCCTGCTCCCTCAGCCACGACTATATTGTATGCTTCAAGAACCTGGCGAGCTCTTTTATTTCTGTCCTCTTCCTTCTGGGCATCATCGTATACTCCATCCACCGGAAAAATATCAACACCAACGGTGTATGGACATCCATAAAATTCCTTCATAAACTCCGGGGAATAATTTATGGCATGGCTGTTTACCACTCTACCGATGAGTTCCCGATACTCCGGTTGCTCCTTAAGAGTCATGATAACAAAGCCTTCCGGCAGCTCAGTCTTCGCATACTCGAAGAACTTCAGCCAGTCACTTCTTAGCATGCATATATCCAGGTCGTCATCCCATGGAATATATCCCTCATGTCTTACGGCTCCCATAAGGG
>JAEEGF011085816.1_pt1 | contig 49344 bp, 35 predicted proteins | sample 9134171 | NCBI WGS metagenome assembly JAEEGF01 (sample SAMN16246542, study PRJNA631951) | gut metagenome | biome: gut microbiome; feature: rumen; material: AP-attached | host: Bos | place: Iran: Karaj | collected 2018-10
AACGGCGGTCTTACCGGAACCTGCTGCAGCAGATACCAGCAAATCCCGATTATGAAGTTCTATGACTTGCTTTTGACTATCGGTCCACTCCATCGTCCAATTCCTCTCTCATCTTCTCGTATGCATCCCCATCCTTGTACTCCATCAGGCGGCGATACTCGTATCCATCCATCCGAGGGTCGAATCCACAGATGCTATGGTACTCGCAATAATCACATCCCGTTCTTGATTTCTTGCAATAGGGCAGGGCTGCAATATCTCCGGAAGCAATGCGATTCCCAAGGTCTGTTACCTTCTTCTCTACGAAGTCCGTCAATAATTTGAACTCCTCCTCCGTAGCCACCTTGCTGTTGGCATCCGGGGTATTGTCCTTCTTAATCTTCACCGGAATTACCTGGGAAACACCCTTCTCGTAGATTTCCTTATCTAAGCCTTCAATGACCACATCACTGGCATTTACCAGGCCTTTGACCTTCAGCTCCTTTAAGATTTCCTGTTCTAAGGCATCATTGGTGGTATGGTAATCTCCACGAATCATCGGGTCATTGATGTGGTAATACAATACAGCCGCCGGGGAAGCCGAAATGCCCTTGGCCGCCTTGGCTTTTAAGGCTGCATTCATGTAAAAAATCAACTGAATCTGTAAGCCGTGATACAAGTCGGAAGGGTTTACATCCTTACCGGAGGACTTGTAATCAATGACTTTGATATATAAGGTATCATCCACCGTGAAGGTATCCACACGGTCAATGACACCGCCAAGCTTAAGCTCCATGCCGTTATCCAACGGATAATGTAGGCTTCCTTCATCCCCAAGCTCCCGTAGGGATACTTCGAACTGGGACGGTACGAAGGAGCCGGCCCGAACCTGCTTGGTCAGTGCCCATACAGTACGACGCAGGGTCTTTTCCATATGGGTACGGATATAGTTCTCTCTGGCATTGTCGAAGGACTCCGCCTTCTCCATCTGCTCGTAAGCCAATTGGATACTCTGTTGCAAGAGTTCCTCCGAGCGCTCATCAGTGATGGTCTGCCAGTCCTCATTCGCCTCCAGCAGTGCATGCTCGTACTTCTCCAAAGCATCATGGTAGAGACTTCCCATATCCACCGCCTCAAAGGCATGCTCTCTACGTTCCTGAATCTGTAGCAGATACTGGAGGAAATAGCGATAACCGCAGGTGGCGTAAGTCTCCAATCGGGATACACTACCGCGAATCTCACCGCCTCCAAGGGCCTTCATCACCGCTTCGGAGATCTGCTCTCCTTCATGTCGGTAAAAGAGTGCGTCCAATAGAACTAAGAACTGTTCTTTCTCCTCCCGGTAGAATACCGCCATCAAATCCTGCAACTGCTTTTGTTCGTCTTCCGTCAAGACTTCATGATCCAAGAAACGGCGTACCAGACCAATGGCATGGGATCTTGCTTCACTGACTGCTTCCCGCCAGATGCCTTCTTCCGAAGCGGCCCATCCAATCGTAAGGGACGGATACAGCTCCTGTAAGACCGAAATCAAATAGGACTTCTGCAAGCTCTCACCACTGTTACTAATCTTTGCAAAGCTGACATACAGCGCATCCTTCGGCTTGGTCAGAGCCAAATACAGGTAGAACCGTTGCATGAAAGACTTCTCCCGCTCCGTCGGTGCCAACTCATAGGAGGCCTCCTTCAGAAGCAAACGTTCACTCTGGGAGAGAATGCTTCCGTCAGATACGCTCTTCGGAATCATGCCATCATTGGCTCCTAAGAGGAACAACACCGATACATCCTGCAGACGGGTACGCTCCATATCACCAAAGACCACGGAATCCGCATCCGGCGGAATCATACCTACTCTTGCCGTCTCCAGTCCAGATTCGAACAGATCTAAGAATTCCGCAACGGTAACTTCTTCCTCCCCCATCAGTGCTACCATCTTATCTAAGATGGCGATGAGAATGCCGTAGATTTCTTCGTACTCTCTCTCTTTTTGCTCGTCTTCTACCGCAGCATAGGCCGCAGCCCATTCTTCACACTGTGCCTGCACATCGAAGGCTTCCGTCAGCTCATACAATGCCGTTGCATAGGAGCGCACCGTATCCTGTTTCTTAGAAAATGCCTCTAAGAAGTCCGTTGTTTTCCCAACAAAGTATTCCCGAATACGATTCATCTCTACAAGGTCCCCGGCGTCGAAGCCACGGGGACACACCGTGAAAGGATGCATCCACTTGTTCTTGCCCCGGAGGCCGGATGCATAAAGATAGTTATCCAATCCGTCAATCTCTTCCCTACTAAGACCGCTCAGACCGCATCGGAAGAAATGCATCATGGCATCATAAGAAAACCGTCCTTCCACCATACCGATGGCGCTTCGTACGAACTCCACCGCCGGCTGTAAAAGAATGGTTGCTTTTTCATCTTTGAACATGGGGATTCCATAAGCACGGAAGATATCGTCAATGTACGGACTGTATTCCTCCATCTTGGCACAGACTACCGCGAAATCCCCGTAATGGTAAGCTTTTTGTCGAAGCAGGCGCCGAATGGTAGCGGCCACAAAGGCAAGCTCTTCCTTGGGATTCTCCGCTCTGGTCAGATGGATATCCTCACAGGTGGCATAGACCTCCTTGTCCCGTCGAAACAGATTCGCCTCTAAGTGACGCAGCGCGCCCTCCCTTGGATAACGGGAAGAGGCGTCCATGGACAGCACCACCGGATCTTCCACGTCCACACCGGTCATCTCGGCCATCTTCATCAGGGACTGTACCATCTTCTTACTCATGGCAAAGAGTTCTTCCTCCGCCACTTCCCCGAAGAGATGCTCCCGTGGGTCAACCGTCACGGCACAATACACCGACGCAGCCAGCGGCAACAGACGCAAGAGGAGCTGATTCTGTACCGGCGTAAATCCGGTAAAACCGTCTAAGACAATAACGGAATCCTTGATAAACAAAGAATCCTCCACCACCTCGGTGAGCTTCTCCAGAAGTTGCTCTGAGGTAATATACTTATCCTCAATAAAATCCAAGAAGCCCTGATAGAGTTTCATTAAGTCCGCGCCCTTTTGGTAGAAGCTTGCAGACATGCCCGGTGTTGCCACCATCTCTTCAAACTCCTCCGGGGAGATATGATACTGGGATAATTCGGAAATAAAAGATTTGACCTGGGAAACGTACCCACGCTTGCGCATATTGCGTCCTAAGGTCGGTAACTGTCCGGACAATTCCTCCGCCACGCGACGTACCACTAAATTCTTGCCCATCTCTTCTAAGACGGAAGCCGGGTTGATACCCAGCTCGTCGAAGACACGGTACGCCAATCGTTCAAAACTAAGGATTTCGATATTCATCAGTCCATGTAACGGATGCATCTGCACCAGCTGTCTCTGGGAAGACATGGTGAACTGCTCCGGAACGATGACAAGAAAGAATCGTCCCGGATCCGCTAAGGATTCTTCAATGATTTGCTGATAGAGGTAGGTGGATTTCCCGCTTCCACTACTACCGGTTACGAATTGTAATGACATAGTTTCCCCTCTATGATTCTACCGACAGCACCACAGCCTCGAAGGCGCGAAGCGTAAGCTCCCCTGCATCCATGCAGGTATCGGCATAATTATCCAACAAGACGGAAGCTTCCCCAACGTGACAGCTTGCTTCCTTATTCTGGAAGTTACAGATTACCAGGATTTTCGTCGCTCCCTTGGTTCTGGTGTAGGCGATGATATTGTCATCCGCAAAATGTACGCTATCAAATACGCCATACACCAATGCATCTGCATACTCCGGATTTTTGCGTAGCGCAATGGCCCGGCGGTAAAAATGATAAACACTGTTGGCATCTGCCACTTCCGCTGCGGCATTGATGCGGGTAAAATTCTCATTCACCGGAAGCCACGGTGTACCGGTGGTAAATCCGGCGTTCGCGGTTGCATCCCACTGGAACGGGGTTCTGGCATTATCTCTGGAGTAACGGTTCACGATACGAACCGCCTCTTCCTCCGACAGACCCGCTTCCTTGCATACCCGGTATTCATCGTGACTGGATACATCCTGCATACTAGTCACATTGGGATTGAAGGTATTCTCCATCCCCAGTTCCTGTCCCTGATAGATAAAAGGAATGCCCTTCTGGTACAAATACAACACCGCCAGCATTTTCTTCGCCATATCCGTTCGGTCTTCATCCATGAGCATGCGATTGGCAATCCGGGGCAAATCGTGGTTCTCTAATACTGTTCCAATCAGCCCGATTGGCTCCATGCGCTTTTGGGTGCGCTCCATGGCTGCCCGATACATCTGCGGGGTAATGAAGCGCTTCTTCATCCACTCGCCGCCGTCCTTGGATTCCTCCGATACCACTTCGAAATCAAACATACTGGAGAAGTAGCCGTCTTCCCCAACGTAATCCGCCGTCTCTTCTTCTCTCTGACCGCAGACTTCCCCAACGGTAAAAGCCTGATGGGGTGCGAAGCATTTTTCCTTCAGTTCTGTCAAAAAATCCCCGATGCCATGGGCATCCTGCAGCATGGTCTTGCAGAATACCATGCCATCCTCTCGGTCCGGCGGATAATTTCGGCCACGCAAGGTAGGTGGCTTCTTAATATCGGTAATGGCGTCAATCCGGAATCCCACAACACCCCGGTCGAACCAGAAATTCACGAAGTCAAAGACTTCCTGTCGAAGAAGCGGATTCTCCCAATTCAGATCCGGCTGCTTCTTGTGGAACATATGAAGGTAGTAGAGATTGTCGGTATTCGGTACCTTCTCCCAGGCACTGCCACCGAAGTAGGAACGCCAGTTGTTGGGTTCCTTCCCGTCAATACCTTCCTCAATATAGAAATACTTGCCGTAATATCCCTTCGGGTCCTTCATGGCCGCCCGGAACCACGGATGCTCATCGGAGCAATGGTTTGCCACCAAGTCCATAAGAATGCCGATGCCCCGCTTCTTCGCCTCAGCCACCAAGCGGTCGAAATCCTCTAAGTTTCCGAAATCCGGATGGATATTCCGGTAATCACTGATATCATAGCCCTGGTCCGCCATAGGCGACGGATAACATGGAGACAACCAAATCAGGTCAATCCCAAGCTCCTGTAAATAGTCCAAATGTTCTGTAATACCGTTCAAGTCACCGATACCGCTTCCTGTGGTATCCGCAAAGCTCTTCGGATAAATCTGATATACGATTTTGTCGTGCCACCACTGCTGTTTCATGTCATTTCTCCAAGGATAAAAATTCCACAGAATACCTACATATTCTGACCACTAAATCATACCATATTCCACCTGTTATGACATAAAAAAAGTGTATCTATCCGAAAATAGATACACTCTATAAATTCTCGTATTATTTCAAATTGTGACGATCTCCGAAGTACAGAATCGCTGCCATTCCCGGACCGGTATGTGCACCAATCACCGGGCAAAGCATCTGGACTTCCACATCTGCCTTCGGGTTAATCTCTAAGACCTTATCTCGGAGATATTCCGCACGATCTAAGGCATCGGCATGAACGATGTAGACACGGTTCATGTTCTCATCTCTGGTATTGGCATAGATTTCCGCCATACGGTTCATGGCAGGCTTCACACCACGCTTCTTGTCAATCATAGGAAGCTTGCCGTCTTCGCCTACAATCAACAGAGGCTTAATGTTGAGAACAGTTCCCATAATTGCTGTGCTGGCCGGAACACGACCACCACGATGTAAGTACATCAAATCATCTACCATGAACACATGGCACAGAAGGTCTACCTTCTTGCACAAATCATTGTAGTTCTCCTCAGCGCTCATACCCTTCTCACGGTTATAAGCAGCTTCCTCTGCTAAGAGACCCATACATCCGGTTCCTGCTAAGGTATCTACCGGATAAACCTTGGCATTCGGATAATCCTCTGCCAAATCTCTTGCTGCCAAAGATACGCTGTTGAAGGTATTACTCAAACCACTGGATAAGCAAATATACACGACATCCTTGCCATCCTTCAGATATGGCTCAAATGCTTCCATATACTGCTGTGGTGTAATCTGGCTGGTCTTGGTCTCAATGCCCTTGCGCTGGCTATCGTAGAAGTTCTTCATTACATCGTCAGACTCCATACGGGCACTGATGCGCTCTTCTGTGCCAATGGAATAATTCATTGGGATGAATACCAGGTTATGCTCCTCCACAAAGGTTGTACTGATATTCGCAGAAAGGTCAACTACAATTACATAATCGTTCATTATGATGCTCCTTATTCTTTCATTTTTCCCACCCACGACTTTCATCATATCAGATAGCAAAATAAAAATCCACACTTTCTCAGTTCAAAGAAAGTGTGGATTAATCTTACTTTTCAATCTGGTCAATCAGCGGATTGATCTGCTCTAGGATGTTATTCATGTCCTCGAACATGAAGCCCTTCTTGGTAATCTTATTGCGCATGTCTTCGATGTCGTCGCTCACTCTGGTGAAGTAATTGGTAGACTCTTCGATGTTGGCATTGACCTCGTCTACGGAGCGGTTACAGTTATCAATGACTTCCGTCATCTGCTCACTCTGCTCACCAACCTCTTCCGCAACGGTCTTGATGTTGTCGATGGTCTCCTGGGTCTCTTCAATACTCTTGTGGGACTGCTCAATGGCTTCTCTGGTTCCCTGAAGGGAATGTACCAATCCCTGGTTATTGGTATTGAGCTCTTCCATACTGTCGCCAATGGAAACAACCAGTTCCTTAATATCCTGGGACAGTTTATTTACCTGAGTAGCTACAACGGCAAATCCACGTCCTGCTTCACCGGCTCTTGCAGCCTCAATGGAAGCATTCAGCGCCAGCAGGTTGGTCTGGCTTGCAATGCCGTTGATCTGATTGATTTTCTCCTGAATATCATCGAAGCTTTGCTGGAACTGTTCAAACACTTCCTGCATGGAATCGATGGTTTCATTTACCGTATCGGAGTTGCGGTCAATTTCTTCCATACCTGCATGGGAAGCCTTGGCGGTATCCATCAACTTGGAAATAATGCCTTCGAAGGTATCGGTGATACCACGTACGTTATCGAACTCATTCCGTAATCCCTCTACGGAATTGGTAATGTTCTGATGCTTCTCCTGAACCTGGCTAAAAGACTTATTGATCTGGTCAATACCGTCAATGGTCTCACTCTCCTGGGTCTGAAGCTTATTCTTTTGCTCAATGGCGAATCTTGCAATGTCGCGAAGCGGAGCCAAACGCTTTTTCAGATTTGGTCTTGCAGCTTCTGTATTTACCACCGGCTGATTTGTCTCATTCTGATTCTTATTAAAAAATGCCATGACTGTGTACCCCTTTCATCCTGTGATTATTCAAATACCGCGCAAACCATGGTCTGGTTAACATGCTGGTTCTTGTACTGCTCACCACCACCGACCATTCCCACAAACGGACCGATGTGATCCATATCCGACAGGAAGGTATTCAAATAGCCCTCATTGGTAAAGAGGAGATGGCGATAAATACAGTTAACAGAGAACACATAGGAAATATGGGATGTCTCTCTGGAAATCTCATCTCGCGTATCTGCATTGATACTCTTGTAATCCTTCAGCTTCAATACGCAAATCGTATCATTCTCGTTAATTCTCTTGTAATTGATCAAGGAATCCCCGTTACCGATGGCGTACTGGGAAGAGATGAAGACTTCATCACCAACCACACGACCAAGGGGGCTCTGCAATACGTTATCTACCACCTCGCCCTTGGAGATACCAAGCTCGCTGGCATAAACATCTGCCGCCGGTCTTCCGTCCAAGGAAATCAGTTCCTTGTTTTCCAAGTTTACCTTAGTAGCAATATGTCTCGGAGCGGATGGATCCACTTCGTAAATCAACTCGGAATAGGTGCGGATATGTCCGCTCTTATTCTTAATAATTGCATAACAGCAAGCATCTTCATAGAGCTTCCCGTTCACAACAACATAAGATTGCTTACCTTCCGGCGTTCCAAATACCGTTCCACCTACCAGTGGAATCTTATACTGGCCCAGTGCCACGTTCATGGTTGTAACCAACCGCTCTTCGTATCCGGCACAGCACTCAATACAAACCGTCTTTCCTTCTTCCGGATGAACGGATTGAATTGCCTGTTTTAACGCCTCAATGTCCGCAACCGGACAAGAGGATAAATATCTCATAACCCCCACAGCGACCTCGGCGTCCGCGCCAAAAGCGGTAACAACCAGATCCTTATCGGATGCCTGCCCACCGAAATAGGATATTCCGCTGGTTCCAATGGACAGCGTATTCGGATACTCTTTTGCAAAAATCTCCGCTACTTCCTTTATATTCTGATAGGCACAAATGAAGAATACCAGCTTCGGTGTACCACTGTTCTTCATTGCTTCCTTCACTGCCTGCATTGCATCACTTTGACTGCTTTTTCCAATGGTTACCTGCATATAGACCTCCACGTAAAAAGAACTGCAATTACAATGAGTTACACTATTCTCATTGCAACGCAGTTCTTCGACACTTTCAAGAAATCGGCGCGAATTTTCAGTCAAATCTTGCACGTGTAAACTTATTTTTTTGCATGTTCAAACAGATGCTCTATCACGCGAACTTCCTTGGAAACCAAGCCCTCCCGCTTCATCTGTTCCTTGTCTTCATACATGACCTCATCCGCCACATTGACGCACTGTTCCAGACTCATGCCGGTCTGATAGTCTTCATATCCACCGCTGACCTGGATGGTAATCTCCACTCCGTCCACGGTGCAAAGCTCTGATTCGTTCACCCGATGCTTAATATGGGTAATCAAGCGCCCCGGCTCCTTCTCTCCGTCCGTTAGTACCAGTCCCACGAACTCATCTCCACCGTATCGGTAGAAGGAAATACCATACCGCTCCTCACATACATGAAGAATGCCGGCCACATACTGGATGGCCTGATCTCCGAAGATATGGCCATAAGTATCGTTCAAATGCTTAAAAGAATTGATGTCAAAAATCATCACGCCCCGGATTCTTCCCGCAGCGGACCACTCATCGAAATCCCGATATAAGCAGTCACGGTTCTTAAGATGTGTTAAGCGGTCATGGGTACTGATATAGAGAAGTTCTCTGGCATTATCAAAACCCTGTAGCTTCCGCCAGGTGGTAAAACAACCGAACAGATAGGACGAAATGGTCACAATCACACCATGAATCAACACCGACTTCTGACGCACCGGATCATCCATTCCTACGGTGTTCGCAATCAGCATCAGTATAAACCAAAAAATCTGCATCACCAGCTTACGCAGGGGAATATCCACAATCAAGGTGGTCTGTAAGGTCATTACCAAAAAGAACGCATAGAAGCTGGACCTTACATCCGGAATGATAATCATGTACATGCAAAATAGCAGGACAAACGTTCCAAAAATATAGGACATGCCCGTTGTCATCAAGAAGCGTTTCTTATACTTGCGATACAAAAGCTGCGCAAACAATGAAATCAGCAGAATAATCGGCAAGGACATACCGTAGCGAATCATCTGCATTTGATTGTTGCCGGCCGTGCCATAATACAGAAACAGTACGATATCCACGATGAGCATGATGAACATACCATTCCAGGTCAATACCGCATTCTCATATGCAACATCTTCCTGATTCTCGTGATATCCACGGGTCCAGTCATAATTGAAAAAAGTAATGAACTTATTGCGTAGTGTTTCTCTCATAACAGTCTCCTTGTGCGCAAGGATTGCTATCCAACTACTCCAGAATCTTGCGTGCTACATACACACCACTTGCGGACGCATGGGACAGGGAATGGGTAACACCACTGCCGTCTCCGATGACATACAGTCCCTTATGGCAAGTCTCTAAGTTCTCATCCAATGCAACGGACATGTTGTAGAACTTCACTTCCACACCATACAACAAGGTATCGTCATTGGCGGTACCCGGTGCAATCTTATCCAATGCATAGATCATCTCTATAATACCATCTAAGATACGCTTTGGTAAAACTAAGGACAAATCACCAGGAGTGGCATTCAATGTTGGTTGAACCGTAGACTCTTCAATACGCTTAGAAGTACTACGACGTCCACGAACCAAATCACCAAAACGCTGAACAATAACACCTCCGCCAAGCATGTTGGACAGACGAGCGATACTCTCACCGTATCCGTTACTATCCTTGAATGGCTCAGAGAAATGCTTTGCAACCAAAAGTGCAAAGTTGGTGTTATTGGTTTTTCTAGAATCATCTTCGAAGCTGTGTCCGTTTACTGTGATGATTCCATTGGTATTCTCGTTAACTACAATACCTCTTGGATTCATACAGAAGGTACGAACCAAATCCTCGAACTTCTCGGTACGATATACAATCTTGCCCTCGTATAATTCGTCTGTAATATGGGAGAAAATCTCCGCCGGGATCTCCACACGAACACCGATATCCACACGATTGGACTTGGTCTCAATATCCAAATCGTTGCAGACACTTTCCATCCACTTGCTGCCGCTACGGCCAACGGAAATGATACAGGTATCGCACTCTAAGCTCTCATCTCCAAAGCTCAGACGATAGCCCGGATGTAAATCCTCTACCCGATCCACCTTGGTCTCAAAGCGAAAATCCACAAGGTCTTTTAATTCATCATAGAGATGCTGTAACACAACATAATTCTTATCTGTTCCCAAATGACGAACGGAAGCTTCTAAGAGCTGAAGCTTATTCTGCATGCAGACTTTCTTAAGAGAGCTTCCTGCGGTGGAATACAATGTGGTTCCCTCACCGCCGTGGCTCATATTAATCTCGTCCACATAGTTCATCAAATCGATGGCTTCCTGACGTCCGATGTACTGGTACAGGGAACCGCCGAAATCATTGGTAATGTTATACTTACCGTCGGAAAAAGCCCCGGCACCGCCGAAGCCGTTCATAATGGAACAAACCTTACAGCTGATACAGCTCTTTACCTTCTTGCCGTCAATTGGGCAATGACGCTTTTCTAAAGCATAGCCGGAATCAAATACAACCACTTTCTTTGATGGGTCCTTTTTTACCAGCTCATAAGCTGCATAAATACCTCCCGGACCCGCACCGATAATTGCTACATCCACTCTACTACTCATACAATATCTCCTTGTCTTTATTCTCCCGGCTTGAACATCTCGTCCATGGTGTGCCATCCTAAAACCGCACACTTCACGCGGGCCGGCATATGGGAAACATCCTGCAGGATACCTGCCTCCTCCAACTCGGCATGCTCCTCTTCGGTAATGCTACCCTTAATCATACGAAGGAAAATATCGGACAGGCGAAGGGCCTCTTCCTTGGTCTTGCCGATAATCAGATCCAACATCATATCTGCAGAGGCCTGAGAAATTGCGCAACCGTCTCCTGTATAACCACCGTCCACAATCACATCATCCTCAACCCGTAACTGGAGAATAATATCATCCCCACAAGACGGATTCACGCCTTCAAGGGTGAAATTCGCACCCTCGATGGCGTGTTTGTGTACAGGATTCATATTGTGATCGGTCAAAATCTCATTATAAAATGTATTTGCCATAATGACTCCTATCTATGAACTTAATCTGTAAATCCCATATCCTTCCGGATATTGCCAAGGCAATCCACGAAGGCATCAATATCCTCTTCGTTATTGTAAAAAGCAAGAGATGCGCGGGACGTAGATAACTTACCCAAATACTTATGCAATGGCTGTGCACAGTGGTGACCGGCACGAATCGCAATGTTATGAGCATCAAAAATTGCAGCCACATCATGAGGATGAACGCCGTCAATCATGAAGGTAATGATACCGTGGTGATCCATTGGATCATCGGAACCAAGCACATGCACGTGGGGCAGGCGAACCACCTTCTCCATGGCATATACCGTCAGGTCATTCTCACGCTTCTCAATACGTTCCCATCCGAAGCGGCCCATGAAGCGACAAGCCTCTGCCAATCCAACAGCACCGCCAACGTTCACCGTTCCGGCTTCGAACTTATGGGGAACTTCTGCGTAAGTGGCATCCTCCATGGTGACGTATTCAATCATCTCTCCACCGTATAAGAACGGAGGCATCGCCTCTAGCAACTCATACTTACCATAGAGTGCACCGATTCCCATCGGAGCAAACATCTTATGTCCGGAGAAGCCCATGAAGTCCACATCCAAGTCCTGAACGTCCACAGCAATATGCGGAACGGACTGGGCTCCGTCTGCTACCATGATTGCACCATGGGCATGGGCAACGGCCGCAAATCCCTTGATATCATTCAGTCTTCCAAATACATTGGAAATCTGGGTAATGGCAACAATCTTCGTCTTGTCGGAGATAATCTCCTCCAACATATCCGGTGTCAGCGTACCGTCTTCCTTACAGAAGAGATACGTTACATGAGCACCGGTAACCTTGGCTACCTGTCTCCACGGTAACATATTACTGTGGTGCTCTGCAATACTGACAATGATTTCATCGCCTTCATGCAAGAAGTGCATACCGTAGGAATACGCAACCAGGTTCATACTCTCTGTCGCATTTCTGGTAAAAACGATTTCCTCCGGACGGGATGCATGAATAAATCCCGCCACAGTACTACGGGCATCCTCATATGCATTGGTTGCATCAATGGAAAGCTCGTACAATCCTCGCATCGGATTGGCATTATTTAACTTGTAATATTCTGCAGCTGCCTCAATGACGCAAGGTGGCTTCTGTGAAGTCGCAGCGTTGTCCAAATACACCACATTACGATTCTTAAGAATCGGGAACTCCTTGCGCATCTGCAAATCTGTTTCAGTCATTATGCTTCCTCGTCTTCTTTTCCTAAGTAATTATTCACGAAGTCTCTGGTTGCTTCGTCCGGAATCAAGTTGCAAACCGCATCCACACGGGCACGTGCCATCATCTCATAGATGTCACGGAGTGCCAATCCACGGGACTCTAAGTAGAACAACAAGTCCTCATTCAGCTTACCGATGGTAGCGCCGTGAGTACCCTCTACGTCCTCTTCGGAGCATAAAATCAACGGAATGGTCTGGTTGATGACACCGTCATCCATCAGAAGCACATCCTCCACCTCGGAACCGGTAGCTCCGGCACAACCACGCTTGAAATCGATGGTTCCGCGGAATACCTTCTTGGCTTCGTTACGGAGAACACCGGCTGCCTGAATATCACAGTGGGTCTTCTTGCCGGTATGATCTGCCACGTAGTTCATATCCAATACATGGTTATCTGCAACGATGTAAGCCATATTCACCTGCAAGTCGGAACGCTTACCAAAAAGCGCGGTATTGCTACCGATGTAAGTCTCCTTACCGCCTAATACCAGCTGGATTAACTGGAATGCACCTTCCTCATCGCAGCGACCGCCAATGTCATTACAGAAGGTCATATCATCCCCTAAGGTCTGAATCTGAACCAGGGTAATCTTAGCGTTCTTTGCAATATCATACTTGGTAGATACACCGGCGAATCCGAATCCGTTCTTCTCGGAATGGAAATTCTGGATTACCAACATAGAGCTACCTTCCGGAGCGTGCAACTCTACTGCATTTACGCAATTGGCACCTTCGGAAAAATCATAGTCCAAACGGATCGGTGCTTCGATGTTACCGGTTGTGGTATAAGAAACGACCTCTCCTACTTCCTCAAATACAGCTGCAGCCTGCGGACCGAATCCGGATGCTACATCAGATAATTCCGCTGCATCCAAAACCGCTTTGGTAGTGCCTGCCGGAACTTCTTCACCTGCAATATAAGTTAACTTCTCAGCCGGAACGCGCACATTGGCATCGTTCATACGCAACCAGTTCCAGGTTGGTGCTGGTAGATTGTTGATGGTTAAAGTCTGTTCACTCATGTCTCTACCTCCTTCCTAACCGATGCTGCCCTTCATCTCAAGACGGATGAGGTTATTCATTTCTACTGCGTATTCCAATGGCAATTCCTTGCTTACATTATCGGCAAATCCACTAACAATCAATGCTCTCGCATCTTCTTCGGACATACCGCGGCTCATCAGGTAGAATACCACGTCGTCGCTGATACGGCCGATCTTCGCTTCGTGTCCGATATCAACATCATCGGTACGGATATCCATAGCCGGAATGGTATCGGATCTGGAGATATCATCCAACATCAAAGACTCACAGGATACTGCGGATTTGGAACCCTTCGCATTCTTACCGACAACCACTGCACTACGGAAGGTAGAGATACCATCACTCTTGGAGATGGATCTGGTGTTGATATAGGAAGAAGTATTCTTACCTACATGAACCACCTTGGTTCCGGTATCTAAGTTCTGACCATGTCCGGCGAAGGTAACACCGGTGAACTCGCAACGGGAATTGTCTCCCTGCAACACGCTCATCGGATAGAGATAAGATACATGAGATCCGAAGGAACCGGAAACCCACTCAATCTTACCGCCCTCTTCTACGCGGGCACGCTTGGTATTTAAGTTGTACATATTCTTGGACCAGTTCTCGATGGTGGAATAACGAAGCTTCGCATTCTTACCAACGTACAACTCTACACAACCTGCATGCAGGTTCGCTACGTTGTACTTCGGAGCACTACATCCCTCGATGAAATGAAGGTCAGCGCCCTCATCTACGATAATCAAGGTATGCTCGAACTGTCCTGCTCCGGCTGCGTTCAAACGGAAGTAAGACTGAAGCGGAATCTCCACCTTCACTCCCGGAGGAACATAGACGAAAGAACCGCCGGACCAAACCGCACCGTGTAATGCTGCGAATTTGTGGTCGGTGGTCGGAACCAACTTCATAAAGTGGGTCCGTATCATATCGGCGTACTCGCCGTGTAATGCGCTCTCAATGTCCGTGTAGATAACACCCTGTGCAGCAACTTCATCCTTCACGTTGTGATATACCAACTCGGAATCGTACTGAGCGCCTACACCTGCTAAGGATGCACGCTCTGCCTGTGGAATACCAAGTCGCTCGAAGGTATCCTTGATATCGGTCGGAACCTCATTCCAATCCTTCTGCATACGCTCTGCCTTCGGACGAATGTAAGTTACAATGTTATCCATATTCAATCCTTCAATGGATGGGCCCCATTCCGGAACGGCCATCTGGTTGTAAGTCTCAAGAGACTTCAGACGGAACTCCAACATCCAGTCCGGATCGTTACGATCTTTTGAAATCTGACGAACAATGTCCGGTGTCAGTCCCTCTTCTACTTTGTAGACGTCCTTCTCTTCATAGCGGAAATCGTAGAGGCTGCGGTCAATGTCCTCAACTTGTGTTTTCTCTTTGCTCATTTATCTGCTCCTAAAAGGGTTAATTCAAAAAACGCTCAAAACCGTTCTCGTTGATATCATCAATCAAGCTCTGATCACCATTGTGAACAATCTTACCGTCAACCAAAACATGAGTAGCATCTACGGTTAATGCTTCCAAAATCTTGGTGCTGTGGGTGATGATTAACAACGCGCCGCCAACGGTCTTCTTGTATACTTCAATTCCTTCGGAAACGGTACGAACCGCATCAACGTCCAATCCGGAGTCGGTCTCATCAAGGATTGCAAGAGACGGCTTCAACATCAGAAGCTGAAGAATCTCAGCCTTCTTCTTCTCACCACCGGAGAAACCAACGTTCAAATCACGCTCCGCATAGGAAGGATCCATGTTGAGAATCTCCATGGTCTTCTCTAATTCTTTCTTGAAGTCCCAGACACGGATATGCTTACCGGTCTTCTGCTCCAATGCGCTTCGAATGAAGTTGGACAATGTAATACCCGGAACCTCTACCGGATTCTGGAAGGATAAAAACATACCCTTCTTGGAAATCTTATCGGCACTCTCACCGGTAATATCTTCACCCTGGAAGATTACCTTGCCGTCGGTAATGACATATCTTGGATCCCCCATCAAGGTAGAACCAAGTGTGGACTTACCTGCGCCGTTGGGTCCCATGATGACGTGAGTCTCACCGGCATTCAAGGTCAAATCCAGACCATGAAGGATTTCCTTATCTTCAACGGTTACCTTCAGTCCTGATACATTTAAAATCTGCTCGGCCATAAAATGTGCCTCCTTATTTGTTTTAATTCCTATGGGAATAGTGTATATTCATCTCACCAACCCACATGTTCTTCTATTATAACATAATAAAAAAAGAACGCAATTCCCGATAATTGCGTTCTTTTCATGCATTCGATTACATGCAATCGAATCCTCAAATTCGTAAATTTGTCTAGCTGGCCTGGTCCATGGTGGAAAGGCGCTTTGCCTGATCTGCTGCAATCAGCGCATCTAAGATTTCCTGGATGTCTCCGTCCATAATCTTATCCAACTTGTACAACGTCAAGTTAATTCTGTGATCCGTTACACGTCCCTGTGGGAAGTTGTAAGTACGGATCTTCTCGGAACGGTCTCCGGTACCGATCTGGGACAGACGCTCTGCAGATGCTTCTGCCTGCTGTCTCTGTAACTCCATATCGTATAACTTGGCACGCAACAATGCGAATGCCTTGTCCTTGTTCTGTAACTGAGACTTCTCAGTCTGAGAATAAATAACAATACCTGTTGGATAATGAGTCAAACGTACAGCGGAGTCCGTGGTGTTAACGCACTGTCCACCGTTACCGGAAGCACGCATAACGTCAATTCGGATATCCTTCTCGTTGATCTCGATATCCACATCCTCTGCCTCCGGCATAACTGCAACGGTAATGGTAGAAGTATGGATACGTCCGCCGGACTCGGTCTCCGGAACACGCTGTACACGATGTACACCGGACTCATACTTAAGCACGGAGTATGCGCCGTTACCGGATACCATGAAGTTCACGGACTTCATACCGCCGATACCGGTCTCTTCTGCTTCGATCAGCTCCGTCTTCCAGCCTCTGCCCTCTGCATAGTGGATATACATACGGTAAATCTCAGCTGCGAACAATGCAGCCTCATCTCCGCCGGCACCTGCACGGATCTCCACGATAACGTTCTTATTATCGTTCGGGTCCTTCGGCAGAAGTAAAATCTTCAGTTCGTTCTCTAACTCTTCTACTCTTGCCTTGGCCTCGTTCAACTCTTCCTTGGCAAGTTCCTTCATCTCTTCATCAGACTCTTCGTCTAAGATGGCAAGAGAATCCTCAATGGCCTGTTTGCTCTTCTTGTATTCGTTGTATGCGTTAACCAAAGGAGTCAAATCACTCTGCTCCTTCATTAACTTCTGAAAGCGTCGGCTATCGTTGGCAATATCCGGCTCACTGAGCATATTCATAATTTCCTGATAATGGATCAACAAATCCTCTAACTTATCAAACATAAAACACTCCTATTTAAACAAAACCACCTGTATGCCATGCGACACACAGCGCGCCTATTGTATCACAATTTCCTCGATTCGTAAATATCCGATCCCTGTTACAAAAACGCTATAAGTGGCCCTCCACCACACGGTCATTGCCAGCCAAATCCTTATGACAAACAACATCTAAGAATCCATGCTCCGTAAAAAGGGCACACACGGCCTCGGCCTGGTCATATCCGATTTCCACAATCAGTTTGCCGCCGGTCTTCAAATATCCCGGCGCCTGTTCACAAATCAGACGATAGAATTTCAAACCGTCGCCGTCACCGTCCAATGCAATCTTCGGCTCGTGATCCCGCACTTCCGGCATCAACGCCCACACACCGGCCGTCGGAATATACGGTGGATTGGAAACAATCAGATCAAATCTACGCTCCTCTGCCGGCAACTGGGTAAGGGAAGCAAACAAATCTCCCTGCAGGAATTGGATATCCACATGATTCTGCTTGGCATTCTCCCGAGCAACCGCCAGGGCCTCTTCGGAAACATCCGAAGCCACACCAATGAATCCTCCGGGCTCACATACGCCCTTACATCCAAGGGCCAATAAGCTAATCAAAATACATCCGCTGCCGGTGCATAGATCCAGCACCCGCGCCCCGGGCTTCAGACACTTCTGGGCAAGTTCCACCAGTGTCTCCGTATCCTGTCTCGGACAGAGCACATGCTCATTCACGTTGAACCGAAGTCCCATGAACTCCGTATAGCCTAAGATCTGTTGCAACGGAATATGGGACGCGCGCTTCTCCAACAGCGCTTCGTATTCCTTCAGTTGTGCTGCATCCATTTGTCGTCTGCCATAGAGCAACAAAAAATTCTTATCATGCCCCGGCATGCTCTCAAAGAGATACTTGGCATCCAGCTTCGCATCAACAATGCCGGCCTTCTCCAACGTCTCTTCTCCCATTTTTACTGCATCCAAATAACTGACAAACTGCATAAGCATTCTCCTATCACACTACGAAATACAACAATGCTCCTCATCGCCTTCTAAGAACTTCTTCCAATCAAATACCGCTTCTACGGAGGCAATACCTACTTGAATCATATCATCATCCGGTTCTTTTGTGGTAAGTTTTTGCATCCACAGTCCAGGCTTACTAAGAAGTCCAATCACCGGATTCTCGCTGCGTCCCGCAAGGCGAATGAACTCATAGGACACCCCGGCAATCACCGGCACCAGAAGCAGGCGCAACAGAAGCTGAAGCAAGTGGGAATCCATGCGAATAAACATAAAAACAAAAATACTGATTAATAAAACAATGAATAAGAAGCTGGTACCACAACGCTTATGGAATCTGGTGGACTTCCGTACGTTCTCTACATTCAGTTCCAAACCGCTCTCAATACAGTTGATACACTTATGCTCCGCGCCGTGGTACATGAAGGTACGCTTGATATCATCCGTCATGGAAATCACTGCGATATATACAACAAAAATCAACACACGCAAAACGCCTTCAATAAACGCCAACAGCATTGGCGATTCCACGAATCGTCCAATGAGGGTGGACAATCCGTAAGGCAGCGCCATAAAAATACCAAGGGCCAACACGAAGGACAACAATAAGGTTCCGCCCATCTCAGCCCGCTCCTTGCGTTCCTTCCGCTTCGTCTCTTCTTCTGTTAATTCTTTGGAAGGCTTTGCTCCCTCTTCCTCTTCAAAATAAGAAGCGGATTCCATTAAGGATTGTAAACCAATGACTAAGGACCAAAAAAAGGTATACACCCCACGTACCAACGGAATCTTCTGGATGGTGACATTCATCCCCTTGGTCTTATGCACTTCCACATGCACCGATTTGTCCGGAAGTCGCACGGCAACCGCATAGTTGTCACCGTTGCGCATCATTACCCCTTCCATAATTGCCTGTCCGCCAATTCCTGAATATCTCATAACTTTCTCCCTGAAAACAATAAAGAGGCTGAGATTTTACAATCTCAACCTCTTCTACGATCGTACTATAATTAGCCCTGAATACCGTACTTCTTGTTGAACTGATCGATACGTCCGCGAGCCTTAGCTGCCTTCTGCTGACCAGTGTAGAATGGATGACACTTAGAGCAGATTTCTACGTGGATGTTCTCCTTAGTAGAACCGGTTACGAAAGTGTTACCACAGTTACAAGTTACGGTTGCCTGATAGTAATCCGGATGGATTCCCTGTCTCATGTTTTTCACCTCACTAAATCTATAATCAACGTTAAAACTATTCACATCCCGATAAACAGCTTTCATATTGTAGCATGTCTAACCACAAGGTGCAAGTAGTTTCCATAAAATTATTTTAGACGTTTTGATACCATCTGTACAAAATCTGCATTGTTCTTGGTATGGGTAAACATATGAAGGATCGCCTCGCCGGCTTCTTCCTTCCGCAGGCCGTTTAAGTTGCGACGAATCAAATCGCTGGCCTCCAACTCTTCCTTGCTAAGAAGCAAATCTTCTCTTCGTGTGGAAGACTTCGCCAAATCGATAGCCGGGAATACACGGCGCTCGGACAACTTACGATCCAATACCAATTCCATGTTACCGGTACCCTTGAACTCCTCGAATACCACATCATCCATCTTGCTTCCGGTCTCAACAAGAGCCGTTGCAAGGATGGTTAAGCTTCCGCCGCCACGCATGTTACGGGCAGCACCGAAGAAACGCTTCGGCATATGAAGTGCAGCCGGATCCAAACCACCGGATAAGGTACGTCCGCTTGGTGCAACGGTCAAGTTGTACGCACGAGCCAGACGGGTAATGGAATCCAGAAGAATCATAACATCCTGTCCATGCTCTACCAAACGCTTCGCACGTTCGATAACCATCTCGGATACACGCTTATGATGCTCCGGCAACTCATCGAAGGTAGAATAAATAACTTCTACATTCTCACCCTCAATGGCTTCCTTCATATCGGTAACTTCCTCCGGACGCTCATCGATTAAGAGGATAATCAGATGCATCTCCGGATGACCAATCTTAACAGACTTGGCAATCTGCTTCAGTAAGGTGGTCTTACCTGCCTTCGGCTGTGCAACGATCATACCACGCTGTCCCTTACCGATTGGGGAAAGCATATCAACGATACGTACGGAAACACCACATCCCGGACGCTCCAAACGAATTCGCTCATTCGGGAAAATCGGAGTCAAATCTTCGAAGTTAGGACGACGGGCTGCTGCTTCCGGAGCATAGCCGTTGATATTCTCGATAAAAAGAAGCGCACCAAACTTATCGTTCGGGTTGTTCTTGCGGGTCTTACCGCAGATGATATCACCGGTCTTCAGATTGAACTTACGGATCTGTGACGGAGAAACATAGACATCATGCTCACCCGGCATATAGTTCTCGCAACGAATGAAACCGTATCCGTCCTGCAATACCTCTAAGATACCATTGGCATCCTTCGCATCATCGTAATGCATCACCGGCTTCTCTTCGCCTTCCGGACGCTCCGGACGTTCACCACGCTCGCTTCGCTCCCCTCTCTCCGGACGGGATGCAGACTGTGGACGCTTCGGCTTCTCTTCCTTTGCTTCCTTCGCTTCCTTTTCAGCTTTATTCTTCGCATCAATCACATCCTGCGCAAGCATTGCTTCCACAAGTTCTTCTTTTTTCAATCGGGATACACCCTTCAGACCACGTGCCTTTGCTAAGTCACGCAATACGCCAACTGCTAAACTTTCGTATTTTTCTCTCATGAAATCTCCTTATAAAAATAAAATATAATGACGTGTTCTCGTCAAAAAAGTTCTCATACCTAGTGGGAAATAATTGATAAATAATCAAGAAACAAAATTGATTTGCTTTAGATGTTACACAGTATAAACGCTTTTCTTCTCTCTTGCAAGCACTTTTTAATCATGCTACACTTGATACGCGTAAAAAGAAGGGAGATTTTCAACATGACCAATGACGAACAGGCGATTTTGCTCCACAAAGAGTGGAACGGCAAAATCGAAACCATTGCAAAATCCAAAGTAAACTCCAGAGAAGACTTAGCTCTTGCTTATACCCCGGGCGTTGCAGCTCCATGCAGAATCATCGCCGAGGACAAATCCCAGGTTTACAACTACACCTTGAAGGCCAATACCGTTGCCGTTGTTTCTGACGGTAGTGCAGTTCTCGGTCTTGGTAATATCGGACCGGAAGCCGCTATGCCGGTTATGGAAGGTAAGGCCGTTCTTTTCAAGGAATTCGGTAACGTCAATGCATTCCCGATTTGCCTTGATACCCAGGATACGGAAGAGATTATTCGTACCGTTGCCAATATTGCCCCAACCTTTGGCGGCATTAACTTAGAGGACATCTCCGCTCCCCGTTGTTTCGAGATTGAGCGTCGTCTCAAAGAGATGTTGGATATTCCGGTATTCCATGATGACCAGCATGGTACCGCAATCGTCGTACTTGCTGCATTGATTAATGCACTTCGCGTTACCGGCAAGAACAAAGACGACGTACGTATTGTATTGAACGGACCAGGGTCCGCAGGACTTGCAATCGCCAAATTGCTCTTACGTTACGGATTCAAGGATTTGATTCTTTGTGACTTCTACGGTATCCTCCGCAAGGATCACGAAGCGTTGAACTGGGCCCAGGAAGAAATGCTTCCGGTCACCAACCCACGTCATGTGGAAGGTACCCTTGCTGATGCACTTGTCGGCGCTGATGTCTTTATCGGTGTTTCCAAGCCGGGTATCTTAACGGAAGATATGGTTCGCACCATGAACTCCGATGCCATCATTTTTGCCATGGCCAATCCGACTCCGGAGATCATGCCGGACGTTGCCAAGGCAGCCGGTGCCCGCATTGTAGGAACCGGACGTAGCGATTTCCCGAACCAGATCAACAACGTGGTTGCTTTCCCGGGTATCTTCCGCGGTGCCTTAGAAGGACATGCGAAGCAGATCACGGAAGAGATGAAGTTAGCAGCTGCCAATGCCATTGCAGACTTGGTTCCTGCCGACAAGCTTGCGGATGATTTCATTATGCCGGAAGCCTTCGACCCTAGAGTTGCAGATGCCGTAGCTGCTGCAGTGAAGGCACACATTAAATAATGAATAAGGAAGGTTACAGCCATGGCTGAATCAAACATTATCTACAAAATTATGGTGCTTAATCTCCTATCCAAGGTGAATTTCCCATTAAGCACCAAGCAGGTTACCGACTTCTTCTTGGAGCGCAAGTACACCGATTACTTCACCATCCAGCAGACCATCAGCGACTTGGTGGAAGCCCAGATGATTGATATGAGTACTTCGGTAAACAGCACCCAGTACACCATCAACGAAGAAGGTGAGCGCACCTTAGAGCTCTTCCCGGACCGCATCACGCCGGCCATCGAAGAAGACATGAAGAACTACTTCGCCGAGAACTCTCTCACCATGAAGAAGAACAACTCCGTAACCGCAGACTACTACGACGCCACCGGCGGCGGCTACTTAGTCCACTGCCGTGTCTCCGAAGAAGGCCACAACGTAGTCGACATCAACCTCCATGTAACCTCCAAGGAACAGGCCGAGGCCATCGTCGTCAACTGGAAGGCCAAGTACGAAGACGTCTACATGGCCCTCATGGACCTACTGGTACAATAACCCCAAACCGCCTCTTATTCTTGAGGCGGTTTTTTTATGCCCGCCCCTCTCCACCTTCGGTGGCCGGCCCGCCCCTGGCGCCTGCCTATGCCACAGACCTTGCACCAGTTCACAAAGGCAATTGCTTTTCTTGCACCCAGGCTTTTCTCACCCCGTTGGTGTCTCTTTCACTGGTTTTGCACTTCTTCAGCGTGTGTGTCGACCAAACGGACAGTTTTCTGTTTCTATTATCCAACGCCTCTATACATCCCCATCGCACATCGTGCCGTTCGGCAAGTGCAGCTACGACATCTGTTGTTGCGGATTGGCAACGCAAATGAAGCGCGTCCATGCTAATATCATTTGCTACGGCGGCGTCCATGCCGCCTTATGCCAATCCGCTTAACAACATGATTGTCTGCTGCACATAAGCCTCACTTAAGGATGTGCGAGAGGATGCATAGAGTGTTGGATATAAGGGAAGTATAGTCGCTGTCCGTTTTTGGACACACATGCGCCAAAGAAGTGCAAAGAATTGAAAAGACACCAATAATAAAGGGTGAGAAAACCGGTGCTTAGAAAAGCATTGTCTGAAGTGATGGTGCAAGGTCTGTGGTATAGGCAGGCGCCAGGGGCGGGCCGGCTGGGAAATGAATAAAGGGGCGGGGCATAAAAAAACCACCTCCGTAAAGAGGTGGTTTGGGGTTAACGTTCGAAGTTGTCGGCCTTGCCGAATTCGGAGAGTTCGAGGCCTTTGTTGCGGTCGAGGGTCATGCCGACGGACCATGCATTGACGAAGAGGAGCAATGGACGGTCGTGTAAGTCCTTGACCTTCTTCATGTCGGAGGTTCCCTGGATGCTGTCGATATCGATGTCGTCGTTTACGATCCAGCGGATGTGTTCATATGGAAGGTTCTCCATATGGATTTCTACGTTATATTCGTTCTCGAGACGATACTTCAGTACGTCGAACTGGAGCACGCCTACAACGCCGACGATAATTTCTTCCATACCGGTGTGGTATTCCTGGAAAATCTGGATCGCACCTTCCTGTGCAATCTGATTGATACCCTTCATGAACTGCTTACGCTTCATGGTATCGACCTGGCGAACACGGGCGAAATGCTCCGGTGCGAAAGTCGGAATACCTTCGAAAGCGAACTTGTCCTTCGCGGTAGTTAAGGTATCACCAATGGAGAAAATGCCCGGATCGAAGATACCGATGATATCTCCGGCATAGGCCTTGTCTACCATCTTACGGCTGTCTGCCATCATCTGCTGCGGCTGGGACAGACGTACGTCCTTGCCACCCTGTACATGATATACACTCATACCGGCATCGAACTGGCCGGAGCAGATACGCATGAAGGCAACACGGTCACGATGAGCCTTGTTCATGTTAGCCTGAATCTTAAATACAAAAGCGGAGAAATCCTTGGAGAATGGATCAATCTCACCCTTGTCGGACATACGCGGCAATGGAGAAGAAGTCATCTGAAGGAAATGCTCCAGGAAAGTCTCAACACCGAAGTTGGTTAATGCGGAACCGAAGAATACCGGAGATAATTCACCTCTGGATACTAACTTCTGGTCGAATTCACTGCCGGCACCGTCTAAGAGTTCCAGCTCATCCAAAAGCTTCTGCTTCGCCTCATCACCAATCTCAAGAAGGGCTTCATCGCTGTCCAAAGCAATGATGTTCTCTACACCTTCCTTGGTACCCTTCAAGGTATCGGAGAAGGTTAAGATGTTCTTGGTGTTACGGTCATATACACCGCGGAATTCCTTACCGGAACCGATTGGCCAGTTAATCGGGCAAGTCGGGATACCAAGCTCATTCTCGATATCATCCAACAACTCGAAGGTGTCCATGGCATCACGGTCCATCTTATTAATAAAAGTAAAAATCGGAATGTGTCGCATAGCACAAACCTTGAACAACTTTCTGGTCTGTGCCTCCACACCCTTGGATCCGTCAATAACCATTACTGCGGAATCCGCAGCCATCAAGGTACGATATGTATCCTCGGAGAAGTCCTGATGTCCCGGGGTATCCAAAATATTGATACAGAAACCGTCATATTCAAACTGCAATACGGAAGAAGTTACGGAAATACCTCTTTCTTTCTCGATTTCCATCCAGTCAGATACGGCATGCTTCGCAGTGGCCTTACCCTTTACACTACCAGCCTGGTTGATCTGGCCTCCGTATAAGAGGAACTTCTCGGTCAACGTGGTCTTACCGGCATCCGGGTGGGAAATAATGGCAAAGGTACGTCTCTTCTCAATTTCTGATTTAAAATCCAAGGTTCTAATCTCCTATCATCTTAGTACAAAGACTTATTATTAATCTCATTCTTCGCACCTAATACATGCAATGCAGTAGATGCCAAACAATCGAACCCGTCAATTGTACCAAAATTCTTACCACTTGTCATGCCCTTGCTGTAAATCAGAAGCGGCACATATTCTCTGGTATGGTCCGTACCGGTAAATCCAGGATCACAACCATGATCAGCGGTTACCATCAACATATCCTCTTCGTCCATCTTATCTAAGATTTCCGGAAGCTTCTCATCGAAGTAGGCAAGCGCCTTGGCATAACCGTCCACATCACGTCTGTGACCGTAAATCATATCGGTATCTACCAGGTTTACGAACATCATTCCGTGGAAATCACGGTCCATCCAAGCAATGGTCTTATCGATACCATCTGCATTGTTCTCGGTACGAATCATATCTGTAACGCCACGTCCGGCGAAGATATCATTGATCTTACCAACGGCAAGCACGTCGTATCCTTCCTCTTTTAACACATCCATCATGGTAGTAGATGTTGGTTCCAAAGAGAAGTCATGGCGGCGAGAGGTACGGGTGAAGTTACCCGGCTCACCAATGAATGGGCGTGCAATGACACGGCCTACACCATGCTTACCAACCAGCATCTTACGAGCCAGCTCACAATAACGATACAGTTCTTCTACCGGCACAATATCCTCATGAGCCGCAATCTGGAATACGGAATCTGCAGAGGTATATACAATCAGCGCTCCGGTCTTCATGTGCTCTTCCCCGTAATCACGGATAACATCGGTTCCGGAATATGGAAGGTTACATAATACTTCCCGTCCGGTCAACTTCTTGAACTCTTCAATAACTTCATCCGGGAATCCATTCGGATAGGTTGGCATCGGCTCCTTAGAGATTACACCTGCCATCTCCCAATGTCCGGTAGTAGTATCCTTACCCTTGGATAACTCACGAAGGCGTGCAATATCTCCCAGTGGCTTCTCTACCTTGGCAGAGATCAGAGATCCTTCAAAGTTAAAATATCCAAGCTTTGCTAAATTCTCCATAGCAAAAAACTTACTCTTAGAAACAGACAACAGGGTATTCGAACCTGCATCTCCATATTCCGCAGCATCCGGAGCAGCTCCGCATCCTACACTATCTAAAACTACGACGATTACTCTCTTCATAGTATGTCCTCCTTTTCTGCGCTGTGCGCCCTATTATTATACCATATTCAAGTAGCCTGTATGGCTAATTCTAAGAAATCATAGATATCTTGTGTTTTCACAAAAAAAGAGGTATGGCCATACACCATACCTCTCATAATAAGTCCTAATTAGTTGTACTTACGCTTTCTAGCAGCCTCAGACTTCTTCTTACGCTTAACGCTAGGCTTCTCATAATGCTCACGCTTGCGGATCTCCTGCTGGATACCAGCCTTAGCACAGTTTCTCTTGAAACGACGTAATGCACTATCTAAAGACTCGTTCTCTTTTACAATAACGCTAGACACTCTACTCAACCTCCCTCCAGTTGTAAACTTGTGCAATCAACTGTTTGGGTTATCTATTCGCACACTCAATGATTATAACACAAAAATGCAATTCGTCAATGCCTAATTTATTTTTGTAACAACTCGTACTCTCGCATCAATTCCTTCGGTACCGGAACCTGGGTGTTCTGCATCTTCTTAATGATGTTGGCAAGCGGTCTTGCCTTCTGGGAGACGCGGCCCTGATGCTTGTTGATGTGTTCCTGATAGGTCGGGTTGGCAGCTAATGCCTTGCGAACCTCGTCTGCGAATGGGCAATAATGGAAAATGATATCACGGGATACCTTGTTCATACGTAGCGCGCCCTTCGCCTCAAAATTAATATAGGTATAGTAGTCTGCAACGAATACACGGCGGTAATTGTTGCCGGCCTTCTGTAAATCCTTCTTCAGCTTCTCTCTCTGATCCTGAGACAGGTTGGAATTCTTACGATAATACTGCAGGTAATCGCTGTACTCTGCGGTAAGGGACGGATCGGACAAATCATTCCAATGGATACCCTGTTCCGTCTTACACATCTCCCAACGGAACTCACCACACATCTTGGTAACGGAATCGCCTAAGTCTTCCACGTCAAAAATCGGAACCATCATACGGCCCGGAGAGGTACGCTTCTTGCCTTCAATCTCCTGCCACAATACTGCACGGCTTCCGAAGTTCGGCATCAAAATAATATATGGGAAGACTTCCTTATGTACCGGAAGCTGCGGAATTCCAACATCTGCATTGTGGTAAGTATACTCACGTTCAAAAATGTTGTAATCAATACTGCGAATTCGATCCATCTCTTCCTGTACACGATGGATGGAGGCATAGGCCTTATCCAACGGCACCAGACAGTTGCAGGCATCGAATACCGGAATAAAAGCAGACACACGGCCGAAAGTCATACGGTTGCCGATAGCAAAGAAGTTGCGAAGCTCGAACTGCAAGCGACACTTCGGGTCGTTGAGCATCTGCTGTTCCTGGGCTTCGGTAATATCACCGTTACGAACATCCTCACGCAACTGGGACGGATAGTCCAAATCGAATTCGTTACGGGAAGGATTCTCTTCCATACGATATATCTTGCCTAACCATTCGTAGACCGTCATAATCTTGCCGTTTGGATCCGGCATATAGGCAGAGGCATAACGGAATAAGACCTGTAAGTCCTCTTCCTTCACTACCCGCTCATCCAACACACCAAACATCAAGAACATCCGAATAATGCTTGGCATATTGGCATCGGTAATTGCCTTCAAAAATACTGCTTCATACAAGCGATAGAACACATCCGTAATCTTACGACGCAGTCCACGCATCTCATCGGATGTCTCACCACGTTCCTTCACAGAAGCATACTGCTTCATCAACTGGCGAAGAAGCGCTGCGTCCTCATCAGAGAAAGTACCCTGGGTCGGATAGATAATAATCTGCTCTAAGATGTCCTTCATCACCGGAACATCCACATTACTGTCACCACCGGTAGCAACACCCTTCTTCTTAGCTTCAAGATTCTGGATGGCAATACGGAAACGGTTGGTCAATCGAACGAACTCTTCCCGGTAAGCCAGTTCTTCCTGAACCGCTTCTTCTATGTTGTCCATGAAGGAGCCTGCAGAAAAAACCATACCGGCGCACATAGCCGAACCAAGGGTGTATACCTGGCTTAAGAACCGATCCTCATAATCGTGGACCATGTTCATATACTCAACATTCCAATGCTCCACAGAAGTCGGAGTAGGCGGAGCCGTCAACTCCTCCAATTCCGGATACTCTTCCTGTTGGGTACCGGTCTCTAAGCACAGTTCCGGATAGTTCTTCTTCTTCTCAAGCACCCACTTATAGTTGTCTTCCACCTTCTGCTTCAGGTGGAAGTATAAGTTGTAGAAATCAACCGCATTACGGATGGACTGCACCGTAATAGAAGGTGCAATCTTCTGGTTCACATATAAGATTTTCTCTAAATCCTCATGGCAGGTAAACGGATAGGAATACACCGTTGCATCCGTTGATGCTTCATAAGAAAAAGCAAAGTTACCACCAGGGGACTCGGTTAAGCCCACAATGGAACCTTGCTTTAATTCTACGCCGTCTTCGCCGACATTCATGCGAATAGAACCCTTGAGAATAATCTCAACGGTCTCTACCTTCTGGCCGACTTCATGTAATTTAGTTCCAGCAGCGCATTCAATCATTGCCATAATTGGACAATCCTCCAAAATAAGTCTTAATCCCTTATATTATGACACGTTTTCGCCTCTACGGCAACGAATTACGCCGCTTTTCTCAAAAAACAAAGGAAACTGCTACATCTGATAAAAAGCTTCAATCAGTGCTTCGATGGAATCGTAATCCTCCTTACCCATCAGCTCTCTTGCGGAATGCATGGCAAGAATCGGAACACCGATATCTACCGCACGCATCGGTAAGAATGCCGCAGCAAAAACTCCCAGTGTATGTCCGCCCGGAACATCGGAACGGTTCAAGAACTTCTGGTAACGGATGCTCTTCTTGCGGGCAATCTGCTCTACAATAGCAATTGCTTCGCAGTCTGTTGCATAGGACTGACCGCTGGCTTCCTTAATACAGAAACCACCATTCATGTATGGGTGGTTGGTCACATCTACCTTGTTCGGGTAGTTCGGATGCATGGCATGTGCTACATCCACAGAGAGTAAGAATCCATCATAAATCGCACGCTTACGATCCTCCTCAGAGAATCCGAAGGCATCATAGATTCTTGCAACCACATCGGATAAGAGCATGGAATCCGCGCCCTGCTTAGTGGTGCTGCCGATTTCTTCATGATCGAAGAACGCAGCCACATTCACGCTCTTGCACTTCTTGCCACGAATCATTGCTTCCGTCATAGCAGCAACGGAGCTGATATTATCAATACGAGGTGCAGAAAGCATCTCACCGTAGATACCGACTTCCTGGGCAAGTTCCGCATTGTAGCAGGTCAACTCGAAGTCTAAGATATCTTCTTTGTCCACACCAAGCTCCTTGGCAAGGAAGGTAATGAACTCATCCTCTTCTGCTTTGGTGGTAAAAATCGGAATTAATTCGGTCTGACGATTGAACTCGCGACCCTTATTAATCTCACGATCCTGATGAATGGCAAGACTTGGGATGGTAAGGATCGCACGCTTACTGTCATATACACGAACATCCGGAGTGAACGCATCCTTGGATGCAACTGCTACACGACCGGCAACACCTAACGGACGATCCAGCCAAGTTGCATTAATGGCACCACCATACACTTCGGTGTTCAGCTTGCCATAGTGCTCGGTATGCAGATCCGGCTTCGCCTTAATGCGAAGGCAAGGGAAATCGGTATGGGATGCACTGATACGAAGGCAAGGTGCCTTACCCTTCTGTGGAAGCATGTACTTCTTCTCAGGAATGCAAAAAGCAATTAAGGTAGAGCCATGCTGGTCTACCATATACTTGCCGCCGGCCTCTAAGGTCCAGCTATCTTCCATATGTAATTCTTCGAACCCGTTCTTCGCAAGTTCGCTTTTGCTTAAAGCAACTACATGAAACGGAGAAATACCTCCGTCTAAATAATTGGTAAGTTTCATAATAAAACAACTCCTAACTTATGGCAGCTTCCTGCTCTTGTTTTGCACTTTTCTCATGTTCATATACCAACAACTCGTCGAACATCTGCAGCGGCATCGGTCTGCTGAAGAAATAGCCCTGAGTCATATCACAGGACATCTCGCGAATGATACGGAACTGTTCTTCCGTCTCCACACCTTCCACAACAATTTCGAGACCTAAGTTCTTGGACATATCAACTACTGAACGTAAGATTACACGTCCCTTGCTGTTCATGTCAATATTATGTAGGAATTTCATATCAATCTTTACAATGTCCACGGAAATATCCTGGAACATATTCAGATTGGAGTAACCACTTCCGAAGTCATCCATCAGAATCTTGAAGCCTTCCCGGCGGAGCTGACTCATGCAGTGTCCAATCAGGCTCAACTGGTCACTGAAGGCACTCTCGGTAAGCTCAATCTTAATCAGGCTATGATCGATACCATAGGAATCCACCAATTCAATCAGAGACTCTGCGAACTTCGGGCTGGTAATATCCACACGGGATACATTGATGGATACCGGCACCGGTTCAATGTTGTGCTGCTTCCAAGACTGAATCGTCTTACAAATCTCTTCCAACACAAAGAGGTCCACCTGGCTGATGAAGCCATTCTTCTCAAAAATCGGAATGAACTCATCCGGCGGAATAATGGAACCGTCACGATCCGTCCAACGAACCAATGCCTCTGCACTAACAAGCTCTTTGGTCATGGTGTCGTAAATCGGCTGCAAGTACACACGGAACGCTTCGTGGTTCAACGCGCTTCTTGCCATCTGCTCAATACGGGAACGCTTCTCGTACTCTTCCCGTAGTTCTTCATCAAAATAACGTACGTTATCCTTGAAGCTTCCGCGAACATGGTCCATGGCGTAATCCGCACGGTCAAGGATACTCTCTACATCCGTATCCTCCGGCTTAATCTCATAGACACCGCAGTAGAAGGACACTTCATACTCATGGTCATTGATCAAAGCACCGACGAACTGTCCCAAATTCACATGGAAGGAATAATTCACAAAACGCTCGCTTGGAACCATAATTGCGAAGGAATCTCCACCCACGCGGCCGTAAATCATATCATTACCGTTGCGATAAATAACCAGAGAATCCGCTACCCGCTTCAAAACCATATCACCGATATCGGTACCGAAGCGCTCGTTGATTTCCTGTAGATTGTGAATCTTCACCTTAGCCAATACCAGGTCGGTCATCTTATGCTTATAAATCACCTCATCACAACGACGCAGGAATCCAACACGGTTATAGATTCCGGTCTTATCATCCATAATGGCATCACCAAGATAGAAACAAATCACGCCAAAAGAAATCGACACACAGATCATAAATCCGGAAATGGAATAATTCGGAATCATACCGTTGCAGACGAAGGTCAACAGGACAAGAAATCCAACCAGACGTAACACACCGCGACGTCCCGGTCCTAAGAATCTGCGATGACGTACAATCAATACACCCGCATAGATGGCGTACAATACATACATCACCGGCGCAATCCATCCGCATCTACCGGTATAGTAAACAAACGGATCCCTCATCAAAGTGAAGAAAATTCCGGTATAGTAATTGGAAAAAATAAGAAGTAACGTAAAAAAGACAGGCGCAAACAGTACCACTCCCACTTGCTGTAAGTCATCGCACTGCTCCGCTATAAACTGTAGAGCAAAATACGGAAACAACAATAGGGACGTAAAATAAAACAGCAAAACAACATACGTCAAAACATAGTATGACGGATTTGCCAAGCTGATCAGATAAGCACTGATGCCATCAGATAACGTATATACAAATGCCATTGCCATCATCCACAAGGCATAGTAAGCATGACGAAACAGGGACCCCTTCCGAACGCATAAGGTCACACTAGCAAGTAATAGTACGAACAGCCCTGCAATATCAAATTGATAGTAATAAAGCATAATTCTCCCTCAACGACTTATTGTTGTATTTGCATACAACACAAACGCAATTCTAATTATAAAGCTTTACATATGTAAATTCAATAACGGTCACACGGTATTACCAAATAAAAAACAGGGAACTTATCGTTCCCTGTACAAATTATGACAATTCGTCTAAAGTTTTCCCATAAGAAGGGATAAATTCTTTCATAAAAACATCCACTTCCGGTAAATCATAGGTAATCTGATTGATGATATTCTGGGTAGATTCCTTCGCAGTTTTGAACTCCACGTTACCGCTTCGCTCTTCATCGATACATTTAATCAACGCAGAAATCTTATCTGCCGCCTTCACCAAACGGCGCAGATACTCTTCCCCATCCTGTGGACGGAAAATCGCTTCATAAGTTGGGCGCATATCGGAAGGCAATTTATTCAGAAGCTTGGACTCCGCCACCGCCTCTACCTTCTTGTAAGCATCCTTAATGTCCTCACTGTAATACTTCACCGGCGTTGGCATATCACCGGTAATAATCTCTGCCGCGTCATGATACAATCCGATAATGGCTGCCCGGTCCGCATCCAAATCCTTACCGAATCTGGTATTGCCGATGACGCAAAGGGCGTGGGCAATCATCGCCACTTCCATGGAATGCTCGCACAGATTCTCATTGCGGGAATTCCGCATCAGTGCCCAACGATCGATGTATTTCATGCGGGAAATCGCCGCGAAAAATGTGCTGTTATGCTCGTTCATCTCTACTGTTTACTCCCCTTTTTGGATTTCTCTTTCTTTTTGTCATATTTTACTTTACCCTTTTTTATGAAATCCGACAATACATGAAGTCGTCCAACATTTCCTTCCACCCAAATCTGGCCGGATTCATAGGCCGCAATGGGGTCTAAGATTCCTCTGGCCATGTCCACGACTTCCTGATAATGACAGAAAATCACCAAATCCCTGTCATAGTATTCATAAGGCATAATGGTAATCTTCCCGTTGGAAAACTCCACATAAAACGCGCCTTCCGCTTCTCCTTCCACATTCACCTGAATGGCCACGTGACCACTGGAACCGGGATTTCCTCCGAGGCGTGCATTCTTTTGTACCAGTTCAACTAATTCTTCATAAGTCATAGTAAAACCTCCCTTATGTCCTTCTATTGTCTGTCCAAATGTACCGGTTCCGCCGGTGTCCACTCTTCCACCTTCTGCAGAATCTTAAAATATACTTCCGTACCTTGACCTAAGGTGCTTCGCATATGAAGCTGTGAGCCCATGCTATCCAGCAAATAATTGACAATCGACATGCCTAGGCCTTCACCGGAATAATTCAGTGCTGCGTCTTTGCCAAGGGAAGCATTCAATACCCGCTGCACCTTCTCTTCACTCATACCGCCACCGGTATCTTGAATTGAGAATTTCAGATACACTTCCTGGAATCCGGCTTTTTCACAGCTTACGGAAAAAGTGACTCCGCCGGACTTGGTGAACTTCACCGCATTACTCATAACATTAAGCAAACACTGACGGATACGAATCTCATCCCCTCGTAGCAATGACGGAAGATTCGGATCGATATGGTAGGTCAGTTGCAATTCCTTCTCCGCAGCCACAGAAGACACCATATCGTTCACCGTACGAATGGTCGTCTGCAAATCATAGGATACCGGAATGATTTTTAGCATGCCTGACTCAATCTGTGAGTAATCGAGAATGTCATTCACTACTCCCATCAAGGTCTTGGCCGAATCCCGAATATCCTTGGAGAATGCCTTCGTCTCCACTTCCTGCGTCGAATTCATAATCATGGAGTTCATACCGATGATGGAATTGATTGGGGAACGAATCTGCTTGGACATATTGGCAAGGAAGGAGCTCTTTGCTTCTGCCGCCAACTGCTGGATGCGAAGGTTATCTTCCACCGTACGCTGACGCTGAATGGTGGATACATACTCTTCCACATTCTCTACCAAGGTTTTTAATGCGCCATGCAACTGATACAGCTCGCTGTTTCGAATCACCGGCGTAATATCCGGACTCTGTTCGATATATTGTTTGCGCTTGGTCTCCTCCGTTGCCACATATCCCGTCATGAATTTTTCCATGTTGGTAATGGGCCGTATCACGTAATACTGAAGGATTCCGTTACTGATAATCAGAAGCGGCACAATAATCATAATCAGCATCATAGACAACTGACGCAGCATACTTCGTCCGGTGATATCCAGCGGCATTCCATTCAGATAGGACTTCCGAATGTGGCTGATAAAGCGCATCTCCGGAATGGTAATACCGGAAGCGTCGATTGCCTGCATCTCCTTGCTACCGTTCTTGATGTCCTGGGCTACCCGCTGCTTCCATCCGCTGGTATCCACCTCATTGGTCAGAATGGCCGTCTCCGATGAGCCTACGCTCACGGAATAAATATCAAACAAAGAGAGACTGATGCTAAGGGAAGCCCCCACCAATATCATCATCTCAATCACCAGGCACACCAACACGTGGGTTCCCAGTGCGCTGTTTTTCTCCGTCTTACCCATCACCAGCTTCCGGTCATATTCACTGGAATAGTACTTCGCACAGGCAAATTCGCTGCGAAGGTCCTCCGGCGTTGCATTATAGAAAATTGCCAGCAACACGACACCCAGGATGCATTCCGGCAACTCTGACAAGAACAATGCGAACTGTCCAAAAGAAGATACATAGAAGAATCCAATCGGATTCGCTACCGCCATGGTAAAGAAGTATCCGTTACCGAAAATCAAAGCCAGCATTCCGATGGTCAGAATACATAACGACGGACGTCGGAACCATCGATATCTGGCCGGCAAATAAATCGCAAAGGCCGCAATCAGGCAAGGGAAAAACAAATACGCTTCCTGTATGTTGGTAATCAAACTGTAAATAAACAATCCCAAGAGCATGAAGACGGAAGGAATAATGCCATACAATCCGGTTAATAATATGAACGGCAGATTGTAGAAGGCAAAATTCGCATATTGAATGCTAATATAGCCGAAGGCTCCTCCGGTCTTATAAAACTGTCCCATGACCAGTTCCGCCAGGATGAAGATTGCAATGCTAATAATTAGATGACGCCGCTTGTGCGGCTCTTTCCACGCCAGTGATAACTTGCTTAACATCTGTAAAGACCCCCTCGTCTCGTACTATTGTTGCATATCTTTTACACGTTGCTTCACAAAGAACTCATTGATTGCCGCAAGTAATTGGGCCCGCGGCATGGTTTTCAGCAGATAACTCTCCGGTCCGAGCGCCAAGCCCTTCAACACACTGTCCTTATCCGCCTTTACCGTCAGAAACATCACCGGTATATGGGCCAGATCCGGATCCTGATGGAGCATTTCCAGCACCTGCGGTCCGTTGGTTACCGGCATTTCATAATCCAAAAGAATCAGATCCACTTCATTTTTCATCAAAAAGCTGATGGCCGCCATTCCGGAGTTCACCATATAGACCTGATAATGATCTTCCAGCCAGGCCTTCATGGTGCGAAGCATGGTTCCGTCATCGTCCACCAGAAGGATGCGCTTCTTCTGTTCCCGGTTTAATCCTTGTCTTTGAATCTCATCCAGATTATCTCCCAGTTCCTTGATATTCACCGGACGAACGAAGCTTCCTGCCAATTTGTTCATGGGAATAATGGAATACAGCCGTTCCAATTCCAGATGTTTTCCGATTACAACCAAAGACAGATACTGTTCCGTAATGCGGTCCTTCAGATATAACAGTTCCTGCTCATGCTCCTCCGGACTATCCAGATACAACACAAAAACGCCCATATCCGCATGGTACCTGTTCATCTCGGTCACATCCAACTCGGTCTGCAGGACGTTGTATCCGTTCTGTTCCAGTTCTTTTACGATGGCAGTCACCATGAAACTCTTATGATCGCCAATCAATATCACGTTGTTATTCATTGTCATCGGCTCCTTCCTAGAGGATTGCAAGCAACTGATCTCTGTCAACTGCCGCCATTAGTTCCCGCACCTTCTCATATTTTTCCTGCCACGGTGCAGGTATACGATACGCCTTCAACATCTCCATAATGCGATCCGCACTGGTGAAATCATAAACCTCAATCAACTCTTTCAGATCTTCCCATACCTGTTGCAATTGTTCCTCATCAATGATTGGAAGCTCTTCCTCATTGCGTTCTGCAATCGGTGCCAACAGGTTTTTTAACTCCCGATACTGACGAAGCAATTCCGGTGTCAATTCCCGAATCTTATCCTCCCGCTGGTTATCCCCGCACTCTTCCATATAGGCTGCATAGCTGGACAATTGCAGGGCACCGATCAATCTGGCACCACCCTTAAGTGCATGTACCAATACCGTATAATTCTGAAAATCCATGTCTCTTGCATAGCCTTCAATGGCATCTGCCTTGGAATCAATAGCCAGGTAGAACTCTTCCAAGGCATCTCTAAGAACTACCGCATTGTCGCAGAACTCCAATGCCTTATCCAAATCCAGCATCTTCGCATCGGATAATGCACTTCGAATCTTCGTCTCGATTTCCAATGCGCTGTCATCCTGCGGTGTCTCCCCGTATCCTTCCATACCCTCATAGATCAGCTTCTCCGGTGGCAAATGCCGCTCTAACATCTGTTCAAGAAGCTGTCCGTTCACCGGCTTGGATAGATAGTCATCAAAGCCTGCCGCTAAGTATTCTTCCCTCGCACCGCTAATGGCATTGGCCGTTAAAACAATGCACGGTGCCGTACTGTTGGCATTATTCTCCAGCTTACGAATCTGATTCAACAGTTCTTTGCCATCCATATTCGGCATACGGTAATCGATAAAAATCACATCGTACTGTTGTTTTTCCAACATAACCAGCGCACCGGTTCCGCTTAAGGCCGTATCAATCTGTATCTGACACGGTTTTAATAATCCCTGAACCACCGCCAGATTCATCTGGGTATCATCCACCACAAGGATTCTTGCATCCGGCGCATGGAAGGTCTCATACATCTTCTCGGTGTGCTCGTTCATCTCACGATAGAACCTGGTAAAATCACCAATCGGTTCCCAACTGACAACGCCCTGCAAGATACGGAAATAGAATTTGGAACCCTGTCCGTATTCACTCTCCACATTCAGTTCCGAACCCATGGCATGCAAAAGGTTTCGTACAATGCTCATACCTAGGCCGGTACCTTCAATGGTGAGATTGTTCCGTTCATCGATACGCTGGAACGGTGTAAAAAGCTTATCCATATCTTCCTTGCGAATGCCGACTCCCGTATCCTCAATGCTGACATTGATATAGACCTCCTTCTGGTTCGACCGATCGAAGGTCACCCGTAAGGATACGCTTCCGGACTCCGTATACTTCACGGAATTATTCAGGATGTTCATAATACACTGCTTGATACGGATTTCATCGCCGTAGAGCAAATGGGGCATATCCGGATCAAAATCAAAAATCAGGCGAATGCTCTTCTCCTTGGCACGGAACATCACCATGTTGTACAAATCGTTAATGGTAGACGTCAGATCATACTCCACCGGAATGATCTCCATTTTTCCGGCTTCGATTTTGGAGAAATCCAAAACGTCATTAATCAAGCTAAGCAACGTCTTGCCGGCATTCTGGATGTCCTTGGCATACTCTAACGTAGCAGGTTCATGGCTCTCCCGAAGAATCATTTCATCCATACCAAGCACTGCATTGATTGGCGTACGAATCTCATGGGAAATATTGGAGAGGAAATTACTCTTTGCCTTGCTGGCCTCCCTGGCACTACGCAGGTTATCTTCCAACTTCTGTTGTTCCTGAAGCTTCGCCACGTAAGCATCTACATCGTTCACCAATACCCGAATGGCACGATGCACATCCCATAATTCATCGCTGAAAAACGGCGCACGAAACGGCGTCACTTCCACATAATGGGAGCGCTCCTCTTCCGGTGTATTCACATACCCGTCAATAAACTCCGACAAATGCCGGATGGGATCCACCGCGAATTTCTGCGCAGCAAAATTACTTAATGCGATAACCGGCAACAGGGCCGCCCACATCATTAAACTCATCTCAATAATAAAAGAATTTACAACGGCCGGATCCTTACTTGTCAATAGTCCAAGACCGATGGGTACATTCCCGGAAACCTTACGAATGGTCTCGTTGTTTTGCTCTAGCATCACCATAAAGTGCAAATCACTGATGTAGATGGTATCGTCATCTTCCACCGTGGTATTCTCCGGAATAGTGATGACCAGGAAGCTAGTCAGCAAGGTATAGGAAATGAGTCCGGCCAGCACTACAATAAGGAACAAGTCAATAAACAGCGCAATGGTTACATGTCCGGACATAGAGTGCAGGCCATGATACTTCTGCTTGATCAACACATACCGCTGGTATCTCCAGGTGTAGAAGAATCCGCAATAGAAATTCTCCTTGATTCGATCCGGCGCCAGCCGAAAGAAGAAATACAAGCCATAGAACACCAACAGACACTCCGGCATGGCCGAGATAAAGAAAGCGAACTGTCCCACCAGGGAATAATATGCAAAGCCCTGCGGGTAGGAAATACAGATGAGTAAAAATCCGCCGTTTCCGATAATCAGGGAGCAAATCACGCATGCCAGCAGAACTTTCCATGGATTTATAAACCATTGTTTCTTGGCGAAAATATAAGTCAAGCCGCAGACTGCGACATAGAGAAATGCATAATACGCTGTAGACATATCCGTAGCCATAAAGACGATTAAAAGAATCAAGCAAAACAGCATAGAATAGACGTAGCCAAACAAGCCACCTAAGAGTAATACCGGGAGAAATGCAATATTAAAGGTCACATCCGGAAGGGGCAGCCACTGTCTGCCCAGCATATCCGTAGGTGAAAAAAAAGCACAGTAAGCAAGGGACACTATGACAGCCGCAAGGCCCATCACATAGTGCCGCCAACTCTTCTGTGCTACTACTCCTTCCAAATAATCACGAACCATCCCACTTCCCTCTCTGTTTAAGAAGTGTTATTGATTCCTTCCCCCTGAAATCAAGTACCTATAATATCCTTTAATTATATCGAATTTTTACATATTATTCAAATCGTCAGACACTTCATCCGGTGCCTCATCCAGGTCATCTCCAACGTCGATGTTCTTCGGTTCACCGCGATAGAGAATATCGTACATAATCGGAACTACAAACAGGGTCATTAAGGTGGCATATAGCAAACCTGCTGCAACCACAACCGCCATACCACGGCTCATGCCCGCGGAAATATCCTGGGAGAATACCATCGTACTCATGGACAAAATGGTGGTCAGCGCCGTCATGAGGATTGGACGCATACGGGTCTTACCGGTGAAAATCAACGCTTCGTGCTTGCTCATGCCGGCAATCCGTAACTGGTTCGTATAATCTACGAATACAATACCGTTGTTAACGACCGTACCCATCAGTACCAAGAATCCCAGTAAGCTTACGATACTAATCTGCTCGCCGGCAGCAACCAATCCGAAGAGACCTCCGGTAAATGCCAACGGTACCGTAAATAGAATGATAAACGGGCTTAACAGGCTCTGGAACTGTGCAACCATCACCAGGTATACCAGGGCCAGACCAAGAAGCATCAGCTTGCCCATCTGGGATAACATATCATTGACTTCGTCTGCCTCACCGCCAAGGTCTACGGTATAGCCGCTTGGCAAGTCCATCTTGTTGATTTCCTTCATCAGCTTCTCAGACAAACGGGTCGTGTTATATCCTTCCTTCGTGGTAGCAGTCACCGTAATCTGGTGGGTGCCGTTATCACGTGCAATGGTAGCCAAAGCTTTTTCATGCTCGATGGTGGCAAATTCAGAGAGCTTATGGGTCTCGGTGGACTGGGTTCCGTCAGCCTCCGTTACGGTGGTATCGAATTCCATATCCATCAGATTCTCTACCGTAAGCAAGTTGGTCTCATCTACAATGAGTACATCCATCTTGGTGTTATCCACGGTGAAGCTGGTAGAGGTCTTATCCGTTACCAGACGTGCTGCAATATCCGCATAAATCTGAGCAACCGGCAGGGAGTATCCCATGGCCTTATCCTTATCGATGACCAGATGCAATACTTCATCCCCGTCTTCCTGGCCGTTGGAGACTTCATCGAATCCTTCAATGGTCTTCACCCGTTCCATAACATCTTCCGACAGGCTCTCTAAGGTATCTAAGTCTTCGCCCTTAATCTGCAGGGATAGTCCGGAAGACATCAACGCTCCCATATCACCGGATGCAGACTCTTCCACAACGATTTCACAGTCCTCTTCATCCGCCAAGGTCTTACGAATATCCTCCTGCACGGCCTTCAGCTCACCAAGCTTATCCACTTCTTCATCCAAGATCAGATACACAGCCACATAATGATAGTCATTCTCGCCTGCTGCAAAAGAGGTAGAAATAATGCTATTCATATTGGTCATGGCACCAACGGATTCCACGTGATCGACTCCAAGAATCTTCTCGCCGATTTCATCTGCCTTGGCATAGGACTCTTCCATGGTCAGGTCTTCATCCATGTACACATCCACATAGACCTGGTTGCTGTTCATATCCGGAATCAGAATCAATCCCATGCGGGCAGTTGCACCGATTGCAACCACAAGCAAGGCAATGGCAATTCCCAGAGGCACAATCTTAAACCGTAAGCACCAGGTCAACATCTTGGCATAGATGCCCTGTACGATTCGCATGGACTTGGACTTCTTCGGAATGGACCGCTTCAGAAGTACACTTCCCATAGCCGGAGCTACCGTAAGTGCTACCAATAGGCTGGCGCCAAGAGCATAGGAAATTGTAAGAGCAAACGGTACCATCAATTCCCGTACCATTCCGGTGGTAAAAATCATCGGAAGGAAGACGCAGACCGTGGTTAAGGTAGAGGCGATAATCGCACCTGCTACCTGACGGGCACCCTGAACTGCCGCACGTGGCGCAGCAATGTTTTTGCCGCGAATACGGTAAATATTCTCAATGACAACGATGGAGTTATCCACCAACATACCAATACCCAGGGACAAACCTGCCATGGACATGATATTCAAGCTAATACCGGTGAAGTACATCACCAAAACCGCCAACAATACAGAGAACGGAATGGAGAATGCAACCACTAAGGTTGGCTTCGCGCTGCGTAAGAACAGAATCAGTACGACAATTGCCAAGAGGGCACCGATGATCATGTTCTTCAAAATTGTGGTCAAGAACAGGCTGATGTACTCACCCTGATCCATCAAAGGTGTTACATGTAAGCCTTCATACTCTGCCTCTAACTCATCCATGGCCTCATTCACGGTCTTGGCCACATCAGAAGTTCCGGCGGTAGATGCCTTATAGATGGATAACAAGACCGCATCCTTGCCGTTCATACGGGCATAACTGTCATCGGCATTATCAATTACGGTAATATCCGCAACATCCGATAAGCGCACCACACCAATGCCGTCAATGTCGGCAAGTACCAAATTCTTCAGTTCATCCAGTTCCGACAGTTCGGTACCAACCTTCAAGAGCCACTTACTATCATCTTCGTCTTCAATATAGCCAGCCGGCATCTCGAAGTTCTGTGCGGTAATCAAGCCGGATAAGGTATCTAAGTTCAATAACTGGTCTAAGTTGGCTGCCTTCAATGCCGCATCTCTGGAATCCTTATAGGTCTTCAAGGATTCATCCAGCTTCGCCTGGGCATCTGCAAGAGCCGTCTCTGCAGAGGACAGCTGTGCCTGGGCACTACCGAATCCTGCAGCGGCTGCAATCTTACCGGTTTCTACGGTGTTGTAATTGGCCATAGCGGAATTCACTACCGCATTCACCTGGTCAACAGCTGCCTGTGCTGCGATTAATTCCGTCGATAAGTTAGCCAGCTCCGTATCAATCTGCGGGATACGGGTTGTACCGGTCGTATTTGCATCGGACAACTGCTGCAATGTAGCAAGTGACAACTGCGAAGTATCCATCTCTTTCAAAGAAGTAATCATTGTCTGCGCAGCCGGAGGTAACATTGCGATTGTAGCATCATCCATCGACTTGATTGCTGTAATAGCAGTCAGTAAATTGTTCAGCTTCTCGCCGTTATTCGCAATCGCATCGCTAACACCACCGGTTGGCAAATCACCGGTTATACCAAACATTGCTTTGTATGGTGTTAATCCGGTTGCTAATTGCTGAATCGTTGCATCTAACGTCGCATATCCATTAATCGCTTCGCTATAAGCCTTCTTCTCCGCTTCCAATGCAGCCTGGGAAGCCTTCAGACTATTCAGATTGGCTTCATAAGCCTGCTGGCTGGCAAGAGCCGTATTCAAGCCCTTGGTTGCCTCCGCCAACTGATTGGAGGTATCCGTCTGCTTCTGTTCTAATTCTTTTTTGCCCTTCTCAAGGTCTGCCTTACCGGAAGTAATCTTGGACTGTGCCTTGTTAATCTCGCCCTGGGCTTCGTCTAACTTGCCGGACACATGGGAAGCAAGCTGATCATTCAGCGCATCAATCTCTTCCTCATTCAGACGCACTTCCACCATCTGGTTCACCAGACCAACCGTAGAAACACTGGCAACGCCGTTCTGACGCTCGAAGTATGGAATCACATTGTCGTTGGCGAAATCCGTCAACTCATAGATATCCTTATTGTCGTCATACACCGCCACATACATGGTCGCCAACATATCCAGGCTAATCTCCATAATGCTTGGGCTGCTACAGCGCTCCGGCAAGGAATCCTTCACCGTGTCCAAGGCCGTATTGACCTTGACCAAGGCGGAATCCATATTGGTCTCTGCTTCAAATTCCAGGGTAATCATGCCGTAATTCTCGGCACTGTTGGATGTGACATTCTTGACACCGGTGACCGTGGAGAGCACGCCTTCCAGCGGCTCCACGACTTCCAGTTCCACCTTCTCCGGGGATGCGCCCGGATAGGTGGTGATTACCATCAGATACGGTGTCGAAATGGACGGCAACAGATCTGTGGTCATTTTAGACAAACTAACGGCAGCCAGCATCAATATGATAATGACTCCCACCAGAATGGTATAAGGTTTCTTAACGCTCTGCTTGATCATTATGTACCTCGGGTTCTTTCTTACTTAAAAAAATCTCAATCATCTCTCTAGTAAAGAAGAATCTCTCTCCCCAGGCATTAATTACTACTCCCGCGCAGTCTGCAATCTGCATGCAGGCCTGCAAGGTAAAACCAATTGGCTCCCCAACGTAATAGGTCTCCGCATCTCTCTTATTACCCTCAGATACGGATGTAAAAGCAGCCAGCCAACGCTTACCGTCATTGGTTGCGATGGAACGACGCTGCGGATGAAGATCTCTGGCAAGGGGAATCACACTTCCTTTCGGGAACTTCTCCTGTAATTTTGCCGTCTCTTCCTCCGGTAGTTCCACCGGCATGAAGAACAGGCATCCGGCTTTCATTCGAATATCCAGAGCATTCAATACCGGCATCAACAACTCTTTGGAATGCTCTGCGGAAAAGTTATGAATCTGCAGCAACACATCTCTGCGCTCCTCCAGCTTCTTCACAATGTTCTCATAATCCAGAAGAAGCTTGCCCATATTCGGCGTGATGCGGTCCCGCACCTCTTCCTTGAACTCTTCCGGAATCTCGAACTTGGCTTCTGCCATGGAACCGGCCATGCAAGCCAAGGTATCGGTATCACCGCCAAGAGATACCGCGCCACGAATGGCATCCTCGAAGTCTTCCGCCTCTAGGAATGCACGAATGGCCTGCGGTACCGTATTGGCACAGGTTGCATCCCCTTCGTAATCCTTGCGTAAGTCCTCAATGGAACGGGTCAGCTCATAACCGAACTCCCGCTGAATGTAATGCTGAATGGTAGCATTGTTCCAGTCATTTCTGGCTAAGAAAATCACGGTTGCAATTGCTTCCGCTCCCTTCACGGCCTCCGGATCATTGTGGGTCACCTCGGCGGTCCAACGTGCCACTTCTCTGGTACGTTCTACCGAATCAAACAACCAGCCGGCTGCACTTACACGCATGGCTGAACCGTTGCCGAAGCTTCCGTAAGGTTCATGATTCTCGCCCATAAACCAATCCTTGAACATCTTGCCATATCCCGCATCCGGAAAAGAACGTCCGAAGTTCACCAGGTTATCCACCAAACGTTCCTTCACTTTGGTCTCATCTCCACTGGGGCCGGCCTCAATCAAGGCCTTGGCCACAGCCAGAGACATCACGGTATCATCCGTGAATCTGGACTCCTCCGTAAACAAGCGAAACAGCTTGGTCTTCTCAGTCTCGCGAAATTCGTAGGAACTACCTACGATATCGCCGAAAATTGCTCCATACATAGTCTGTCTTTTCTCCCCATATCGATTTTGTACAACTTATTTTATTATACTGAATCCAAGCCCTTCTGTCTCTTAATTTTTTATAAACTTTTTATAAAAAAAGACCGGCAGAATACACTGCCGGCCCCTTGATTAATGTGACTGTACGAAAAACAGGAATTCATCTGCCGGCATTGGCTTGGCAAAATAATAACCCTGGATGTAATCAATCTCTTTTTCCATCATGGTATGATACTGTTCCTGGGTCTCCACACCCTCACTGATAATTTCCAAATCCAGTCCCCGAATCATCTCAATGATCGTATCAATCACGTACTTGGTTCGTTCACTGGAAAAATACGCCTGGGTTAACGTTCGATCGAACTTCACGATATCCACCGGCATATTCATAATATAATCCAAGTTGGATTCTCCCGTACCGAAGTCGTCTAAGGAGAATCGTACGCCATACTCAATCAGCGCCTTCATGTTGGCGATGAGATTCTTACGATGTCGCACGGAACCGGACTCTGTAATCTCCAGATTAATGTAGGATGGATCCACGTGGTACTGCTCCATAATCGCAATGTACTCTTCCGCTAAGGTCTTCCGCTGACACTGCTGTACGGAGAGGTTCACCTCCACATACTCAATTCCAACCTTCTCCATATCGTGGTTCGCAAGGAATTCACACACCTTGGCAAACACCCGCTGTCCGATATGAAGAATCTGATCTGAGGTCTCTGCCACCGGAATGAAGGCTCCCGGCATCATCAGACTTCCGTCCCGATTGCGAATACGGGCCAAAGCCTCTGCCGAGGTAAACCGTTGCTGCTCCACGGAAAAAATCGGATGATAGAATACTTCCACACGATCTTCTCGAAGTGCCTCGGAAATCTCAGCCTTAATCCGTAATCCTTCCCGAATGCGCTTCACTTCCTCCGCATCGATAATACGGTAATCCAGCTCCGGATCATGCTGCATGAAGAAGCTATGGAAAGCAAAGACTTCTTCCGCTCCGGTCGCTAAGGTGCTGTCCGGGAAAAGAATGTAATAGGGACGAAGTTCCACATTTCCGTCATCGGTCTCAATGGGTTGCTCCATCAAAGAGCGAATATTCGGAAACTGCGCTTCCAGTGCATCCTTATCCTTAAAAACCAGCGCATACTCGCTGGCCACGTTACGAAAAAGAATGGACCCCGGAATGGTCTCCAAGCGTCTTGCAATGGTAATCAGAATGGTTCGCATCTGTCTCCGGTCGAAAATCTGCTCCTCCGGATTCAATACAATATTAATGCCTGCAAAAGGCCGCTCCTCATCGAACTGCTGGGCCATAAACGCCATCAGTGCATGTGCGGTAAAAGTACCGGTCTCCCGGTCCAGATTCGTCTCAGGATTCTCCAAATCCGCAAAGAGAATGGTCAGTCCCAAGGCTGTTGCAAATCCAACCAACGGAAGACTGTTGTTGAAAAACTGAATGCCGGCTGCAACCAACCAGATAATCATCCAGGCCAAGGTAGAAACCGTACGTCTGGAATTCACATACTTAGCGGTTGCAATAGCAAAAACAATCGTTGCAATAACGAAGAATACCGCGAAAAAATAGGTGGCTGTCACGGAAGGACCGTAGGTGTATAAATCACCGTTCTCCGTATGGATATAAATCGGTGAAATCCAAATCACCAGGGTAGCGACAACCATAATCAAGCCGCTGATCATCCCGGCATTTCTTCGCGTCTTACGGTGCAACAAATCGCTGGCAATATAGGAAAACGCAAAGAATGCAACGCATACCAGCATGTTAATATAAAGCTTACATACGAACTTCGTAATCAGCATCGGCCACATATCCAAATGTGCCAATGCATGAATGGATAAAACATCACTTAATAGACAAATGTTTGCAGCAACAAGCGCCATATGATAGGAACGATCACTGTGCAAGCCCAAGCTCTTCCTGCGATAGGTAAAATACATCAGCAGTATGATTAATGCCAGTCCACAATATTGAATGCCAATTTCTGCCATACTTTTCTACTCCAACCTTCTAGATTCTCTCTGTCTTTCCCCTAGCAAAATCGAAAGTATCCTAGTTCTATTTTAGCTTTCCATTCAATTTTTTTCCACTATTTTTACTTGCAATTCAAGTTAATATGCATTAGTTTTCTAAATATTTTCCACGAAGCAACTGACCCATGGAGAAAATCAAGTCCTCTTCACGAATCGGCTTCGGTAGATAATAGGCGAATCCCATACCACAGTAGTGTTCTGCGGCACCACGAACCGTATTGGCTGTGACCATCATCACCGGGGTCTTGGCATTCTTGCCCCCGGGTTGCTTACGAATCTTCTGGAAGCAGGTCACACCGTTCATGCCCGGCATCCGGTCATCTAAGAGGATGATGTCATACTTCTCTTCCTTCGTAAGAGCAAGACATGCTTCACCGGAATCTGCCACATCCACACGAATACCGGAAGGTTCAATCATGCCTGCTAAGATTTTGCGGTTCATTTCCACATCATCTACTACGAGGGCGCTAACTCCCGGAGCGAAGAACCAGTCATTCTTCTTGAACGGACGAATGTCCCGGCTGAAATCAAAGGATCCTGTCGGACGATGGTCCGTAATCTTCTGTGGAATACGTACACGGAACACCGTGCCTACTCCCAGCTCACTGCTTACCATAATGCGGCCACCCATATGCTCTACTAAGCGCTTGGTAATGGCCATACCAAGTCCCGTACCTTCCACGTTACGAATCTTGTAGATATCCATACGGGCATAGGCGTCGAATACGTGAGGCAAATTCTCCGGTGCAATACCGATACCCGTATCCTCCACCTGGATGTTTAGGTGCAATTCGTCGCTTCCTAAGAGGTCGAAGTTCACCTTCATGTGCACGTAACCTTCCGTAGTGTACTTAATGGCATTGGATAGGATATTGACGATAATCTGGCGAATCCGCACTTCATCTCCCACCAGGGCACGGGGCAAGTTCGGATCATTCTCAATCAACAGTTCAATCTGCTTCTTGGCTGCCGCATCCTTCATCAGGTAATAGCAATCCATCAGAAGCAAGGAGGTATCATACACGCTCTCCTCGATTTCGATGGAGTCCTGCTCAATCTTGGAAAAATCCAGAATCTCATCCATGCTGGCCAAGAGGTTCTCTCCGGCACGCTGAATCTGGGTCACATAGTTCTCCACCTCCGGATTCTTGTTGTGTCGGCCGATAATGGTATTTAGACCCAAGATACTGTTCACCGGAGTTCGAATATTGTAGGACATGGTGGACAGGAACTCATTGGTATTCTCATTCTGTCTACGGGCATCCATATACTTCACCTGCTGACGGCGGGCGTAGATGGTAACCCGCTGGGTAAGTACAATTAAGAAGAACAGTACACCGAAGATGACCAGGGTTCCTCTGGAAAAAATTTCATCTGCGCGGATTTCCAAATCTCCCCAGATGGAATGGTTGCTGTGGGGAAGCACAATGGCCAACAAGCTTAACAGCACCACGATTGCCACCAACAAATCGTACACCCGAAGAATCGTCTCCCGTACCACACTTTCCGGAAGTCGGTCATGGCTGGACTTGGAATGATTCTTGGTATTCTTTCTGTTATGAAACAAGTACTTCACTATCCACGACCCCCTTCCTCGTATTTCTTCAGAATCAACAATAAGCTCTGACGATCCATTGGCTTCGCCAGATATCCGTCGAAACCACTCTTTTTCAATTCACCGGCATCCATATTGGCCGCCGTCATCATAATGCAAGGAGGAACCAGACTGTCATTCTTCCAGAGCTCCTCGAACTTGGCTCTGGTCTCTTCCCCGTTCATGCCCGGCATCTGATGGTCCATAAAAATAATATCGAAGGAATCCTTCTTCACGGCTTCTAGTGCTTCCTCACCGCTGTAGACTTCGGTAATGTCCACGTTCTCACCACGCAGCATCTCCTTGAAGACCCGATGGTTCATCTCCTCATCATCTACCAACAGAATGTGGTAGGTAATGTTGGAAGACAACAGAATGGCATGCTCTACCGCCTTGGCGTTCTTCTCACCGATTGGGGTCTCATCCACCAGGGTCTGCGGGATGCGAAGCGTCAGCGTCGTTCCCACACCTTCATCCGACAGAAGCTCCATCTCACCGTCCATCATGCGAAGAAGTTCATCCACCAGATTGGCATTGATCTCATCCTCCTGCATCGGCGCACGGTTGCTGAAGATATCCATGATTTCCTGTTGTTTTTCCAACGGGATACCGCCGGCGTCATCTTCTACCGCAATCAGCAGTAAGACCTTCTCATCCGTCAACGGACGGTAGTCCACACGAATGGTAACCGTGCCGTGGTCCACATTGGCGAAGGTATTCTCCAGGACGTTTTCCAATACCCGTCGAATCTTCGCTTCGTCACCGTTTAGGTAACTTGGCAGATTGGGATTACAGTGGAACTGCATCTGAACCTGCTTCGCATCTTCGCGGTACTTCTCTCCCAAACGGTACACATCCCGAAGGAACCAGACCATGTCATAGTTGGAGTGCTCAATCACCATATGCTTGGAAGAAATCTTGGAATAATCCAGGATATCGTTGATTAAGCTAAGAAGCTTCTTGCTCTCCACCGTGGCATCCGAAGCCAATTCCCGGATGCGCGCATCGTCACTGGTACGGCCAATCATGGCGTTGGCAATTAGGATGGTATTGACCGGGGTTCGAATCTCATGGGACATATTCGCCAGGAAAAGATTCTTGGTTCGTGCCTTCATTTTTTCCGATTGTTCCTGGGACAT
>JAEEGF010266340.1_pt1 | contig 49302 bp, 54 predicted proteins | sample 9134171 | NCBI WGS metagenome assembly JAEEGF01 (sample SAMN16246542, study PRJNA631951) | gut metagenome | biome: gut microbiome; feature: rumen; material: AP-attached | host: Bos | place: Iran: Karaj | collected 2018-10
TTAAAAGAAGACCCTCGCCGTTTTCATACGCCGCGATGCCTTCTTCAAATTCTTCACTGCCTTCTGTCAGAGTAAAATTTCTCATCGTCGCGCTGTCATGCATGGTCAGACCGCAACTGTATCCTCCGCAGAATTCGTCACCTGTTAATTTTAATTCGCTTGAAATTTTCATAACTAAATTATAATTCGTTTGGCCGCGAATAACAAATCAAATGATGGAAAAACCTTACCCGATTTGATAATATTTTTTTAGGAGAAGAATTATGGCAAAATGCGAAATCTGTTTCAGACACTGTGAAATTAAAGAAGGCGGACTCGGTTTTTGCGGAGCAAGGACCATAAAAGAAGGAAAAGTTGTCGCTGAAAACTACGGCAAAATCACCGGTATAGCGCTCGACCCCATCGAAAAAAAGCCCTTAAAACGTTTTCATCCCGGGAAAAACATTCTTTCCGTCGGAAGTTACGGTTGCAATCTGCGCTGTCCATTCTGTCAGAACTCCGACATTTCCTGGGGTTTGGAAGTTTCCGAATGGAAATCTGAAGCAAGAAGAATCAGTCCTGATGAATTGGTTGAACTAGCACTTTCAATGAAGCCACGAGACAATATCGGTATAGCATTTACATACAACGAGCCTTTAATCGGTTATGAGTTCGTCCGCGACACAGCAAAGCTTTCGCACGAAGCAGGCCTTTTAAATGTTCTGGTCACAAACGGAACTGCGGAAATATCTGTTTTACGAGAGCTTGAACCTTATATTGATGCAATGAATATCGATCTGAAAGGCTTTACCGCTGCCTTTTACAGCAAGACATTAGGCGGAGATTTCGAAATGACCAAACGCTTCATCGAAGAAGCCGTAAAGTTCTGTCATGTCGAACTTACAACTCTTATTATCCCGAGCGAAAACGATTCCGAAGAAGAAATGCGTGAAATCAGTTCGTGGATTCGCTCACTAAAAGACTCCGATGGCAACGAAATCGGCAAAAGCATTCCTCTTCACATTTCCAGATTTTTCCCGCGCTTCCATATGCGCGATAAAGCTCCGACGGATGTTTCGCTTGTATATCATTTAGCCGATGTAGCAAGAGAAAATCTTGATTATGTATATACCGGGAACTGCTAACCTCTTTTATTTGTTCCCTTTTTATGTATAATATCTTTTAGCACTTTATGAAAAGGAAGATTTATGAGACTTAAAAACGTACCCGGCTCAAAAGAATATATCGCTGCGAGCAACTTTGTAATACATGACGAAACCGAAAGAAAAGGAAAGGTGCGCGAGTACTTTGCCAACGACAAGCCCATACAGATAGAAATCGGAATGGGCAAGGGTCAGTTCATATATGAAATGGCACGTCAGAACCCTGACATCAATTTCGTCGGAATCGAAAAATACTCATCGGTTCTTTTACGAGCTATCCAGAAAATGGAAGAAGAGCCGCTCCCCAACCTGATCTTCATCAGAATGGATGCGGAAGATATCACGGACGTTTTTGATGCGGGCGAAATTGATAAGATTTTCCTTAATTTTTCGGACCCCTGGCCCAAGGACAGACATGCTAAAAGAAGGCTTGAGAGCAGACAGTTTTTAAAACGCTACGAAACCATCCTAAAAGATTCAGGTTTCATCGAATTTAAAACCGACAACAACGACCTTTTCGATTTTGCACTCGAAGAAGTTGAAGCTGCCGGCTGGAAAATGATTGCATTCACAAGAGACCTTCACGCAGACGAAGAACTAGTAAAAGGAAACATAATGACCGAGTACGAAGCAAAGTTCTCCGCCATGGGAAATCCAATCAATAAATATATTATTCAGAAACCATAAAAAAAGAGCCGGGATTTATCTCCCGGCTTAAATTATTTCATCTTAAAAATCATAGTTAAATCATCAGTCATCTGTATCGTCATAATATCGCCGCTGATGGTCGCCGTGCTCATCTGGACTTTATTCGGACCGCTTGCGTTATCCCAGTAAAGTTCGTATATATCACCGTTTTTTACGACCGTTCCTGTATGATCTTTTCCGCTCATGGAAAATGTAAAAGTGTTTCCGTCCGATTCGAATTCCGGAACCTTAATACCGCTCACCTTATCCCATACTCCCCAGAATCCGGTGAAACTTGTTGTTGTATTGTTGAGCGTGGACGAAACCACTTTCCATCTTGCGGTAATCGGGTCTCCGCCTGTATTTGCCGCGCAGGCACAAAGGCTGACAGCCAAGAAAAGTGCAAGAAAAACACTGAATATCTTTTTAATTCTTTTCATTTTATCCCTCCTAAAAGAAATAAATCTATCTGATATTATTAACCACTCCGACAGAGATGTACTTATCAACGACAGCTCTGAAGTCCGTACCGTCCTCGGCGTCTTCGTTGTAAATACCGTCCACTATGTAGAGTCTGGTACCGTCTTCTTTTTCTTCGAGCATTTTGTAGCGGTCGTGATAAAATGAATCCGAGGATGTTCCGACATCTCTTCGGATGCCTTTGCAATCCTCAATCTTTCCGCTCGGAAAATTGATATTTAAAATCTGATGTCTGTCTCTTTTAACATCGATATATTCTTCTAAAAGTTTTTTGAGATATGCATCGGTAATATCGTGGCATTTGTTGGCATCTTCCGACAAAGCAATTGCAATATATCCCTGAAATGCCGCTTCAAAGGCTGCGCCACAGGTGGCCGAGTACTGAATATCAGTAGCCACATTGTAACCGTAATTAATTCCCGAAAGTACAACATCGGGTTTGTAAGGCATTACGCTTAAGCTTCCGACTCTCACACAGTCCGCCGGAGTTCCGCTGCAGGCAAAAGCCTTTACTCCTTCCACTGGAAAATCATGTGCCTTAATCTCTACCGGCTCTCTTAATGTAATACTCTGTGAAGCCGCGCTTCGCTGGTGTGCGGGAGCGATTACCCACACTTCGCCAAAATTTTTAGCAACTTCAGCGAGCCTTATAAGGCCCTCTGCTTCTATTCCGTCATCATTTGTTATTAATATTGTTCTCATTTTTAGTTTCCTATTTTGCCTTTTATGTCGGTAATTTTTTCTTTTACGTCTTCTTTTACATCCGTTATCTTTCCCGCAATTTCGTTTATGAACGGAAGCACGGGCTTATTTCTCTCTTCTATAATTTCAACTGCAGCTTTTCCCGTAAGCGCCGCCATCGGAAGTCCGCCGGGGTATCTTAACCAGTGACCTGCTAAGAATACGTTTTCCACGCCTCTGACCTCTGCAGAAATATTGGCTTTTCTGCTGACCGCGGTTGTAATAAAACGCATGTACGAACCATTCGTGTCATTGTTTCTGGATGCATAAGTGTACGGAGTCCAAGTGTCGAGAATTTCCATTTTACCCTCGTACTGAGGATACTTTTTCACTATCTCCGCCATAATTGCCTTCGCAATGTTGTTCTTGGCCTGATAATATCTCTTCACATCGGACTTGTAGAGCTTCTTCCAGAATTTGAAATCCTTCACGTACTGAATGACCATCACCTGAACGACGGTCTTTCCCTCGGGCGCGATATAATCTCCGTATTCGCGGTAGTTTTTAAGATAAATTCTGTCGATTTTCTGCATACCTACTTCAATCGGATTGCATTCAAATCCCAGGGAATCTCCAACCTCATAAAAGAGACCGTCCACCGAAAAAGCAACGTGAAAAGCCGAATACATCGGAAATTCTTCTCTGTGACCTCTGATGTATTTGAATACTCTCGGCTTATGGCCTTTCTTTCTGATTAACTTGGAGAAAGTGTATTTTAAGTCGCAGGCGCAGATAATGTAATCCGCCGTAACTTCATCGCCGTTTTCGAAAATGATCTTTTCTGCCGTCTTGGTTTTTATTTTGGCTTTCTTTTCAATCTTAGGCAGTTTCTTTTTCTTTAAGGAAATCTGCTTTGCAGCCATGTTCGGCTCAATTTTACCGCCGGCCTCCAGATATGTTTTTATGAGATTGTCTGCGATTTTAATCGAACCGCCGTCGACAATGTCAGCGTTTCCGCTCGTAAAAAAACTGTATACGACGATAAGCCAGTAAGACTCGTATTCCTTCGCGGAAAAGTCTAAAAGAAGATTTCTTATTGCTTCGCTTTTAAATCTTCCGGCCCACTGCTCAATGTTTATTCCCATGTAAAGCACGGCGCGGCGCGCAAATTCAAAATGCGAGAGCACGGTTTCCGCTTCGTTCACCGTCTTGGCCAGTTTCGTGATATTTGAAAGATTGTATATAACATCGCGCGCAACATTTACGCAGTCTATGAAAAGATTAATCTCTTTCTCGTCTTCGGGCGAAATCTCAAGCATTTCACGTCTGGTCTTTTCGGCGTCTCTCCACAATGTAACCCTTACACCGTTTGTTTCGGAAGAAATAAGATACGGTCTTTCAACGATTTTTGTCTCGTCGTTGATTACGCCCAGTTCCTTCCACATAAGGTTTGTCGGAGTATCCGCTGCCGTACCGGTCAGCCAGTGAAGGCAGTTATCTATCGCGTATCCGTTTCGATACCATCCGCTTAAGCTTCCGCCTAAAACCGAGTTTTTCTCATATATTGTTGTATCGTATCCGAGGCGCTGACCGTAAATTCCCGCAGAAAGTCCTGCCACGCCGCCTCCGATTATAGCTATTTTCTTACTCATCTTAAATACTTGCCCGATTCGTTTACATGCGCACCATAATTTGCTCTCGAATCAAAAATAAAATCTATCAGACTCGGATAATAGTTTATAAACTCTCCGTCTTTTATCATTCTTTTTATTTCTTCTCTTGAGGCCCATTTTACGGCCTGAACCTCTTCTTCCTGGAGTTTCAGACTCTCTAAATCCAGATCCTCTTCGAGGAAATAATAATCATCAAAGCCGTGAACGAAATTGATCGTAAAATGAGCCCGCACATCCGATAAATCTCTCTTTAATCCGAGCTCTTCGAACAGCTCTCTTTCGGCACTCATTCTCGAAGTTTCGCCGGCTTTTGTATGTCCGCCGATGGAAAGATCCCAGAGATTGGGCCATGTTCTCTTAAAAGACTGTCTCTGCTGAATGAGCATTTCTCCCTTTGAATTAAAGATGCAGATATGCATTACGCAGGTGTACGCATCGTCTTCAAACTCCGCGCCGCGGTCCATTCTTTTACCGGTCAATTGTCTGTCTATATCATAAACGTCCCAGATTTCCATTTTTTCCTTACGCTTTCTTAGGTACTTTTTTCATCATAGGGTAAATTGCAATCACAACTATTCCGACACCGACGAGACAAACTGCCACGCCGACTAAAATCATGGTCTTTACTCCGAATGCATCAAGAAGTTTTCCGCAGATTAAGTTGCTGAAAACACCGCCTAAGGTAATCGCGGAATTAATAAACGCCTGGCCTTTTACTTTATCGTTTTCTGCCATTACATTATCCGCAAAATACGCTGCCACGGGGATAAACACCGCATACGCGAACATCTGGAATGACTGGCTTACGTACATTCCGATCATCGATGTCGCAAAAATCAAAATCGCGGTTTTTAAAAAGAAAGACACTGCGGAAAAAACAAGCATATGTCTTTCGCTGATTTTCTTAAGCACATATCCGATAAGTGCCATTACAGGAAGTTCGAGAATCGCCTGTAAAAATGTGGCATATCCGAGCTGCGTTTCGTTTCCGCCCAAACTCCTTATTATCTGGATCATAAAATCATTAATCATGTTGTGGGCAAAGAAGCAGCACGCGGTTCCGATTAAAAATACGATAAAGAACGGATACTTTTTCACAAAAGCAAAGAACCCGCTTCCTTGTGTTTCTTTTATGATCTCGGAGACCTCTTCGGTTTCTTCGGTCTTTGGCTTTTTAAAGAAAAATACATGTATAACCATAACCGTCATCGCAGCTATGGTCACATATAAAATCACATTTGTTCCGTAGTTTTCAACCGCTTTCCCTAAGAAAAAACTTGTTACCGCAAAGCCCGCGGAGCCTAAGCCTCTGGCGAGTCCGAAGTTAATGTTGCAGCCTGCCTTGGCATATTCGAAATTCATTGCAATCATCATAGGCATATACACGAACTGAATCGTATACATCAAAACGAAGATGGCGAAAATAGGCACTTTTTCTGTATTTACAAAAACTAATGTAAGCGAACCGAGTAATAAGAAAAGTGATGAGAACATTACCGTCAGGCGGTTTGTAAGAAACTTTCCGCGATCGATTATACCTGCCACCAGTGGCTGGCCGATTACCGACAGGATATTTGAAATGGCTAAAGCAATGCCGACCTGCGTATTTGTAAATCCTTTGTCCAAAAGGAAAACGGCCGCATATGCGTGAATAGTGCAGAATGCGACAAAATACAAAACATTTATGAGCGTATATCTTAATGTCCAGAATTTCTTCATTAAATTCTCTTTCTTCTATAAAAAAATGACCTTAGCGTAATAAGGTCATTTTAATATCCATAAGACTTTTTTTCAACCGAAACGTCATAACTGCTCTGTTTCGGGCCACTTCGAATAAAGTACTTTCAACAGAATCGGCGTAAGCACCGACGAAGTGATAATTAAAAGGATAACCGATGTGAAGTAAACGGGATCAAGAAGTCCGACATTCATACCTTTCTGCGATACAATCAGGGCAACTTCGCCTCTGGTCATCATTCCGACACCGATTTTTAATGCATGCTTCATCGGTGTTCTGCAAATCTTTGCAAACAGTCCGCAGCCTATAATCTTTGAAAGAAGAGCTACCGCCACGAAACAAAGCGAGAAAAGAAGTATTTCTCCGTTAATATTTTTAATATTTGTCTTTAATCCGATACTTGCGAAGAAAATCGGTCCGAATAAAACGTATGAATTGATATCCATTCTTCTTGCAATGAATTCCGAGTCGTGGATATTGCAAAGGATGATACCTGCAAGGTATGCACCCGTGATATCTGCTATTCCGAAGTATTTCTCCGCACAGTATGCCATGATAAGACAGAAGGCCAGTCCGGCTATCGTAATTCGGCGCGAATGCGGGTATCTCTGGTCGACTTTCTTGAAAATTCTGTATGCGAAAAATCCGCCGACAATCGAAATACATGTGAAAAGAACCGTGTTGCAAACGACCGTTATGGGCTTTGCCGCGGAATCATAAAATCCGATAACTACGGTCAAAACTATCATACCGATTACGTCATCGATAATTGCCGCATTAAGAATCGTGGTTCCGATCTTTCCTTTTAAATAGCCCATTTCGCGAAGCGACTCGACCGTTATCGAAACACTCGTTGCGGTCATAATCGTTCCCATAAACAAAGCTTTGAAGAACTGTTCGCTTCCGATTTTGTCAAATCCGTAAAAACAAAAATAAAGAAGAGTTCCGCCCACAAGAGGAACAAAAACTCCGGCGCACGCGATACCGAATGCCATGGGTCCTGTTTTTACGAGGTCTTTTAAATTTGTTTCAAGTCCTGCGGAGAACATCAGGAGAATTACGCCGATTTCCGCCATCTGCAGAATAAAATCATTGGTCTGTACCCATCCTAAAAGACACGGACCGATTAAAAGACCGGCAATTATTTCTCCGACAACCTGCGGCGCCTTGCATTTTCTGGCTATCAGTCCGAAAAGCTTGGCAACGATGATGATTATCGCAAGATCTTTAAATATACTGTATGCTTCCATTTCCTAAAAATCTTCCAAAATTCCGACAACAATTTATCGTTTCATATAATGCGCCTTTTATTTGGATTATTCAAGTCTTTTATAAATAATGTTATTTTAAAAATTTTTTCCGGGTAATTGACTCGTCCCCAAGGACCGAGTTTATACTCTGCTTAAGGAGGAAAAAACATGCAGGTTTTAAAGGTTTTAATAAAACGAAATAAGTTCTGGGTAGTCTTTTCGGTATTTACTTCCCTTTTGTCAAACCTGTCGCAAATGATCTTTGCGTACTTAATCGGCAAACTGGTCAACAATATCCAGAGTCGTTCTTCGATTACCCTTACTTTTATCATCATCGCTGCATGTTTTATCGCATCAAATGCTTTTACACTCCTTTTAAACCAGTTCGTCGGAAGACTTTCGGCCGAAAAAATGGCTCACACCCTTCGAATGGGCTATGCGAAAAAGCTAATCGGTCATTCTTCAAAAGAAAAAATAAGTGTGGCCTCCGCCATGTCCGTTGCGCAGAATGAACTCGCCCAGGCCAACTCTTATCTTTCAAATACATTTTTTGATATTACGGGAATGCTCTTTATGGCAATACTCGCGACCGTTTTTCTTCTTTTACAAAATGTATTTTTGACATTTGTTCTTTTAATTCCGACTCTTCTTATTCTTATATATGTCTTCTTTTCGAGCCGCAGGCTCTCCGGAATCGTATCAAAAGCGCAGAATGAAAAGAATAAAATGAACAAAGTCGCATACTCAATTATCCACGCCTTCCCTTCGGTAAAAACCTTCGGCGGCGAAGAGCTTTGTCTTAATGCTTATAACGAGCGCTTTAGTTCCTGGAAAAAACAGTGGCAAAAGATGGGCCGCCTTTCCGCTTTGTATAACACGCTCTCGGGAATTTTATCCAAAGTCCCGCTGCTTCTTTTATTAACTGTCGGCGGTTTTATGGTAATTCGCGGAGACATTCTTATAGGAACGCTGATTGTCTTTTTGTATCTGCAGGGAAGCCTGACGCAGTCGATCATGAACCTTCCGAACTGGATTGCCAATTTTAAGGTCTTCACAACCAATTTGTCGCGCATAGAGATTGAATAAAACGGAGAAAAATATGATTGAACTTAAGAATGTATCATTTGAATACGAAAATACCGCCATATTTGAGAACTTATCCCTTTTGGTCGCCGAAGGCGAGAAAATCGGTATCATCGGCGAAAGCGGCTGCGGTAAAAGCACGCTCCTAAAATTAATGGCAGGTCTTTATGTACCGTCTTCGGGCGAAATTTCTGTTGACGGCGCAAGCCGTCCCGACGAAATCATAAAAAAAGTATCCGTCGTAATGCAGTCTCCGATGCTCTTACCGCTCTCGATAATCGAAAACATTACGATGGGACACGAATATGAGAAAGAAAAAATAGAAAAGATTATCGAATCCGCCAATCTTAAAAAATGGATTGATTCTTTGCCCGAAGGGCTTGATACATATTTAGGAGACCGTGCGGACGAACTCTCCGGCGGACAGGCACAGCGAATTGCAATTGCAAGAGCCATGTTTAAGGATGCTAAAATCCTTCTTTTGGACGAGCCTACTTCTGCGCTCGATGGAGAAAATGCCGCATCTGTACTTGAAGCCATCAGTCACTTCACTCATGACAAAACTGTGGTTCATGTCACACACAGAAAAGAACATCTTGATGGCTATGACCGTATTTACTTAATGAAAAACGGCAAATTATCTGAAGCATAATTAAGGGAAAGCTATGAACAAAACCGAATGGAAAATTTTAAAAGAATTAAAGATTCATAAGTTCTTTGCTCTGATTCTTTTACTGCGCCTTCCTTTTGATTTCTTAAGCGCAGTTCTCTCTGCCAATATGCTTGAATCCTTCTTACGGCTTACCGAAAACGGACAGAGCGAATGTTTGTGGAAGAATTTTGGCATTTTTCTTCTCTTTACCGTTCTTTTATTCGGATATAATGTCTCGATCTGGGCCACGGTTTCGGTATGCGCGGACATGCTTTTACAGAGGAGACTCAGAAACCGACTGCTTGAACACATTTTATCAAGAAATTCTCAGGAAATGGAGCGATACTCCGAAGGCGACTGGATCACAAGGCTTAATAACGATGTCGACCGCGTCAACGACTACCTCACAACTCCGATAAACTTTATGCACGTTTCGATTGCGACTTTTAATATAGTTTTATCGTCCGTTGTCCTGGTAATCTTAAACTCTTCCCTTTATCTTCTGGCGATTCTTATAACCGTGCCCTTCTTTATATTAAGCAGCGTTGTTATCATAAGAAAGATTCCATTCTACAGGAAAAAGGCCCAGGAAGCTTACGCGGAATACACCAACTGGATTGAGCCGATTGTCAATGCAAATGATTCCATCAGTGTTTTCGACGGAGAAGAAATAGTGCTTGAAAGAATTGAGGAAGCCAGCAAAGAAATCCTTCGTCAGAACGTAAAAGCTCATACCCTCACAGCCTGGTCGTCGTTTTTCACCATTATTTCCGGTAATACCGGTTACCTGTTACTTTTGCTATTCGGTAATTTTATGATGGGAACCGGCGTAAAAGATCTGGCACAGCTTTTTAAGATCACGCAGTATCGCGGAGAAATAATGAAGGGAATCCTCTGTGTAAATGCCGGACTAAACGGAATGAAGACAAATCTGGCCGGAGCGGTGCGAATTGAAGAGATTCTTGATTCTGAAAAGAAATAAAAAGGAGAAATGCTCACCGAACTAAGTTTGGTGAGCATTTCTTATTATGGAAGAGGGATATGTTATATTAAATAAAATTTAATATCAATGTTGGTGTTTTGTTTTTTTCTTTGAATTATGATTTATTGCGGGGTAAACAACATTCAAAATGAATGAGAAAACTGCAAACAGCAGGATCATGATTATTCCGACAATTGAAATTCCATTTTCCATGATAAAATTAATAATTGCAGCTGATGTCATAATTCAAAAATAAAAAACAAATTACAAAAACTAAAACGTCGAAGGTTTTTGACACTCATGTGTCCTACCTTTGTCATATTGTATTGTAATCTGTTTTTAACTATTTTTATACTGTCAAATTCTATTTTTTTTACAGACAAACTATAGATTATTATCCGGAAATTGAATTTTGTCCACTTTTTTTATGAAATTATAGCCATAAAATCTCGCTTAAAAATTGTCTTACACCTTCTTCATTAATGACAACAAGTTTTGCAAGGAATGCTGCTCTTTCTTCATCTGTCATTTCTTTGATGCGATCTGACTCTTTTCCTTCATTCATTCTGTCCTTTATTATGGACAATTCTTTGATTTTTGCCTCGAGTTTCCATATCCTCTCCTGAAGCAGTGTCTTTTTTTCGTCAAACATGGACGAAACCTCATCTTTAGAGCATTTTCCGGACAAAATCCTGGAAATCTCATCCAGAGTAAAGCCCATGTCCTGTAATTCTATCAGAGCCTCAACTAAACGAAACTGATCGGGCGAATAATAACGGTAACCCGTATTTTCATCAATCTTAACCGGTTTTATTATGTCTTTTTTCTCATATACGTGGAGCGCTTTAACAGAGACTCCAGATAATTTTGCCAGTTCGCCTATTTTCAATAATTTTTCTTCTTTAGAATTCATAAAATCACCTTTGTATATTCTTTTAAAAAAGCTCCCGCCGTCAGGCGGGAGCCCATAAAAGTTCAGACTTTATTCGTCCTCTTCTTCCTCAACGGGGAAAATGAGGTTTTCGTCTTCGATTTCCTCTGCCTCGGGAATATCCTCAAGTGCATCGTCAATCTCGTCGTACTCTACATTACCATCGGAGATTTTCTCACGTACTTTGGCAATCTTCGCAACTTTTACGCCCTTTTCGAGGTTGATAAGTTTAACGCCGGATGTATGTCTGCCGATGATTGATACGTCATCCATAGGAATCTGGATAATGATTCCGGCTGAGGTAATCATCATGATTTCATGATCGTCGTTAACGGCCTTAACACCGACTACATCACCGGTCTTTTCGGTAATCTTGTAGCATCTTACTCCCTTACCGCCACGCTTCTGAACATTGAACTCTTCGAGTTTGGTTCTCTTGCCCATACCGAGTTCGGAAGCGATAAGAAGTGTTTCGCCCTGGTGATCAAGCTGCATACCGATGATTTCGTCGCCATCCGCAAGGTTCATACCTCTTACACCCATTGCGGTTCTGCCCATGCATCTTACATCGGTTTCCTTGAAGCAGATACACATACCCTGTTTTGTTACGAGGTAGATGAGTGTATCTTTATCTGTTGACTTAACTTCGATAAGTTCATCGTCGTCTCTTAAGCTTACTGCAAGAAGTCCGTTCTTTCTGATGTTGGAGAAGTCTGTAATATGGCACTTCTTAACGGTACCCTTCTTGGTTACCATGAAGAGATTTCTGGATTCGTCGTATTCCTTGATAGGAATGATAGCCGAAATCTTCTCTCCGGGGTTAAGCTGTAAGAGGTTAACGATTGCAACTCCTCTTGAAGTTCTGCCGGATTCGGGAATTTCGTAAGTCTTAAGTCTGTACGCACGACCCATGTTCGTAAAGAACATGATGTAATGATGTGTCGTGGTCATAAGAAGATCTTCGATATAGTCATCTTCTATTGTATTCATTCCCTTGATACCGCGGCCGCCTCTGTGCTGCGACTTAAAGTTGTCGACTGTCATTCTCTTGATGTATCCGAGTGAAGTCATTGCTACTACGGTATTTTCGTTAGGAATCAAATCTTCGTTGGTGATATCGTAAATATCATATCCGATCTTTGTACGTCTGTCGTCGCCGTACTTTTCAGCGATAAGAAGGATTTCGTCCTTGATTACTCCGAGAAGAACCTTTTCATCTGCAAGGATACTCTTTAAGTAAGCGATTTTTTCGAGTAATTCTTTGTGCTCGTTCTCAAGTTTCTCTCTTTCCAGACCGGTAAGAGTTTTAAGTCTCATATCGACGATTGCCTGAGCCTGTGCATCTGAAAGTTCGAATCTGTCGATTAATCTCTGTTTAGCTTCCTGAGTATTGGCACTGGATCTGATAATATTGATTACTTCATCGATATTATCGAGGGCAATTAAGAGACCCTGTAAAATATGATCTCTCTCTTCTGCCTTGTTAAGATCGAATTTGGTTCTTCTTGTAACAACTTCTTTCTGATGATCGAGATAATACTCAAGCATCTGTAAGATGTTAAGAACCTTGGGCTCGTTATTTACAAGTGCAAGCATAATTACGCCGAAAGTATCCTGAAGCTGTGTATGTTTGAAAAGATTGTTAAGCATAATGTTGGGGTTAACATCTTTTCTAAGTTCAATTACAACTCTCATACCTTCACGGTTAGTTTCGTCGCGAAGATCCGTGATACCGTCAAGTTTTTTATCTTTTACGAGCTCGGCTATCTTTTCGATAAGTCTTGCCTTGTTAACCATGTAAGGAAGTTCGGTTACGATGATTCTGTTCTTTCCGTTAGGAAGAGTTTCGATATCCGTTACGGCGCGAACTCTTATTTTGCCACGGCCGGTTCTGTATGCTTCCTCGATTCCTCTGGTTCCTAAAATCATTGCTCCGGTAGGGAAGTCCGGTCCTTTGATGATATCCATGATTTCATCAATTTCGGTATTTCTGTCTTCTTCTACCTGGTTGTCGATGATTTTAACAACCGCATTGATAGTCTCGCGAAGGTTGTGAGGCGGAATATTTGTAGCCATACCAACCGCGATACCTGTTGTTCCGTTTACCAGGAGGTTAGGATATCTGGAAGGAAGAACCGTAGGTTCTTTTTCCGTTTCATCGAAGTTGGGAACAAAATCAACGGTATCTTTGTAGATATCCGCAAGAAGTTCCATTGAAATCTTGGAAAGTCTTGCTTCCGTATAACGCATTGCAGCTGCGCCGTCGCCGTCTACCGAACCGAAGTTACCGTGTCCGTCTACCAGAGGTGCTCTCATTGACCAGTCCTGAGCCATGTTTACCAAAGCTCCGTAAATGGATGAATCGCCGTGAGGATGGTATTTACCCATTGTATCACCGACGATACGCGCCGACTTACGATGAGGCTTGTCAGGTCCGTTATTGAGTTCAACCATTGAGTAAAGAACTCTTCTCTGAACGGGCTTAAGACCGTCTCTTACGTCGGGAAGCGCACGCGCCGCGATTACGCTCATCGCATAATCGATATAGCAGTCTTCCATCGTTTTTTTGAGGTCAACTTCTTCAATTTTGTCAAAAATATTATCTTCCATTTTGCCTCCGTGTTTTTAACACTTCATCATGAAAATTGTTTTAATAACATTAATAATTCAAATATCGCGAAACCGCCAACCAGTGCAATAACCAGAATTATAATGCTGTACAGAATTATTCTTTTGGTATTTTTATCCGCAATTGACACTATTAAAAGCCATATAAAAGGTAATAAAATTACCAAGAGCGGAATAAAATATAAAACATAACCCATACTTTTTCCTTATTAAATATCCAGGTTCTTAACAAACTTGGCGTTCTCTTCGATGAACTCACGTCTCGGTTCAACCTTATCACCCATAAGAACCGTAAATGTAAGGTCTGTCTCGGACTCTACTTCGCCGTCCATCGTAACTCTCTTTAATATTCTGTGCTCGGGATCCATTGTTGTTTCCCAGAGCTGATCCGCATCCATCTCACCAAGACCTTTGTAACGCTGAATCTTGTTGTTCTGGTCACGGCCTACTTCTTCGAGAATATTGTTCAACTCTTCGTCCGAATATGCATACCAGATCTTCTTGTTCTTCTCTAGCTTATAAAGAGGAGGAGTTGCAAGGTATACATGACCTTCCTTGATAAGTTCGGGCATAAATCTGTAGATAAATGTTAAAAGAAGCGTTGAGATATGTGCGCCGTCAACATCGGCATCGGTCATGAGAATGATTTTATGATATCTAAGTTTAGAAATATCAAAATCATCATGGATACCTGTACCGAAAGCGGTAATCATTGCCTTAATTTCGGCATTTGCATATATCTTGTCAAGTCTTGCTTTTTCTACGTTTAAGATTTTTCCTCTAAGAGGAAGGATAGCCTGAGTAGCTCTGTCTCTCGCTGTCTTAGCTGAGCCGCCCGCGGAATCTCCCTCGACTATGTAGATTTCACAGTTCTTGGGATCCTTATCGGAACAGTCTGCAAGTTTTCCGGGTAAAGCCATGCCTTCAAGAGCGGTTTTTCTTCTGGCCATATCTCTTGCTTTTCTTGCAGCATCACGTGCTCTCTGAGCAAGCAGTGATTTTTCGCAGATAATCTTTGCTACTGTAGGATTCTGTTCAAGATAGTATGTAAGCTGTTCGCTGACAACACTGTCAACTGCTACTCTTGCTTCTGCATTACCAAGTTTCTGCTTGGTCTGGCCTTCAAACTGAGGCTCTTCGATTCTTACGGAAATAATTGCCGTAAGACCTTCTCTTATATCTTCACCCGAAAGATTGGGATCTGCATCTTTTAGGATCTTGTTTGTTCTTGCATAATCGTTGAAGGTTTTGGTAATTGCATTTCTGAAACCGGTTAAATGCATACCGCCTTCGGGAGTATTGATGTTGTTAACGAAACTGTAAACGCTCTCGTTAAATCCGTCGTTATGCTGGATGGCAACTTCCACCGCAATATTGTTTTTGGTACCTTCGAAATAAAGAATATCGTTGTAAAGAGGCGTATTACCTCTGTTTAAGTAAGAAACGAATTCCTTGATACCGCCTTCGTAGTGGAAAGTTCTTTCCTTCGGCTCTTCATGTCTGTTATCAATGAAAATTATCTTTAATCCTTTTGTAAGAAATGCTGTCTCTCTGAATCTGTTCTTTAAAGTATCAAAATCAAATACGGTCTCGTCAAAAATTCTGTCGTCGGGAAGGAATGTAACCTTTGTACCGGTCTTTTCAGCATCACATTTTCCGAGAACTTTTAAAGGCTCGGCATTTTTGCCGCCGTCTTCGTATCTCTGGAAATAGATTTCTCCGTCTCTGCAGATTTCTACTTCAAGCCATTTTGAAAGTGCGTTAACTACAGAAGCACCTACGCCGTGAAGACCGCCGGATACCTTGTATCCTCCACCGCCGAATTTTCCGCCTGCGTGAAGCTTGGTAAATACAAGTTCTACAGCCGAAACACCGGTTTTATGGTTGATACCTACGGGAATACCTCTGCCGTTATCTTCTACGGTTACCGAATCGTCTTTGTTTAAAGTAACCGTGATAGTATTACAAAAACCGGCAAGAGCTTCGTCTACCGAGTTATCAACTATCTCATATACAAGATGATGAAGACCTCTGATAGATGTACTTCCGATGTACATACCGGGTCTTTTTCTTACTGCCTGCAAACCTTCAAGTACCTGAATCTGGTCCGCGCCGTATTCCTGATCTTTGTTTTTGTTTTCCATATATACCTCTTTTTTATGAAATATATTTTCTTAACTTATTCAACAACTTCTACAATTCCGTTATGTACATCAAAGACTCTGTCAATTTTAAATCTTTCGTTTACAAAATCATCGAGTCCGGTACATGTAATAATTGTCTGGATATTGCTGATGCTCTCGAGTAACATGTTCTGTCTGTTGGAATCAAGCTCCGATAAAACATCATCCAGCAAAAATATAGGATTGTCATTTGTATTTTTCTTAATTATTTCGATTTCTGCCAGTTTAAGTGATAATGCTGCGGTTCTCTGCTGTCCCTGTGAACCGTATTTTCTGGCATCCATTCCGTTGATATTTATAATAAAATCGTCTCTGTGAGGACCGCATGAAGTAATTTTACTCTTTAAATCCTTTTCTGCGTTTTCTTTCAGAGTTTCTTCGATTTTATCTTCCGCAGTGTCCGGCTCATATCTGATATCCAGAAATTCTTTCTGATTGGTCAGTTTGTAATGAATTTCTTTTACGATATCATTTAATTCATTTATGAATTCTCTTCTCTTTTTTATAACCTGGCTTCCGTAGCTCTGAAGCTGCGAATCCCAGATGAAAAGAGTTTCTCTTAATGCCGGCTGGAAATATATGTCTTTTAGCAGTTTGTTTCTCTGATCTATTATCTTGTTGTAATTGCTTAAATTGAAAACATAAGAAGAATCAAGTCTGCAAATTTGCATATCTATAAAAGATCTTCTGTAAGAAGGACCGCCTTTTATAATATTCAAATCTTCAGGAGAAAATAAAACAACATTAAGAATTCCGATTAGTTCTGAAGTCTTTTTAAGTTTTTCAAGATTAAGAGCAATAACCTTGGATTTTGATTTTCTTAAATGTATATCAATCCTTAATTCTTCATTTTTTTTATCAATAATTGATCTTAAATGACCTTCGTCACTTTCAAAATTTATAATCTCACTGTCTTTGCTGCCTTTATGAGATTTTGTAGTCGAACACAAATAAATTGCTTCAAGAATATTAGTTTTTCCCTGAGCATTTTCACCGGTTAAAATATTTGTACCTTCATCAAAATAAAGATGAAGATTTTTGTAATTTCTGAAATTTTCCAGTTCCAGTGATTTTATAATCATTTTTCACCAATTTTTTATGATTTTAAAAATGTAAAATATTATTAAATCTTTTTAACAACAATTTCTTTGCCGTTGTATTTAACAATATCGTCTTTATAAATTTTTTTACCTCTCTGATATTCAACTTCACCGTTTACAAAAACTTTTCCGTCCTGGATTTCAAATTTTGCATCGGCTCCGTTTTCAACCAGATTTGCAGCTTTTAATAGCTGGCCCAATTTAATAAAATCGTCTTTTAAATAAAATTCCATAATATTATCCCAATATAGGAAGAATTACATAGTTATATGTATCTTCTTTTCTGATAAAGCAAGGGAATTTCTTTCCAAGCAGATAAATAGTTACTGTTTCATCATCAATTGCTTTTAATGCATCTATAAATAACTTGGGATTGAAGTTGATTTCAATATCATCGCCTTCTTTTACTATATCTATATTTTCATTAAGAGCACCTTTTTGTGAAATAACATTTATATTTAAATTATTATTTGTAATAACAAATTTTACAGACTTCTTATCTCCGTCATTTGCAAAGATAGTTGATCTGTCCAGGCATTCATAAATACTTCTCTTATTAACATCAACTTTTGTAATATAATCTTTATATTTTAAATTTGATGAATCAAAGAAATTACCTTCAATTAATCTCATGACAATAATGTTCTGATCAAATTCAAATACAACATTATCTTTCATAAAATAAATATTAACTATCTGTTCTGTATCATCAGACATTATTTTTATAAGTTCATTAAGACTTGCACCTTTAATAATTATTTTTTCATCAATCTCATTATTGTTGATTTCAATCTGTCTTATAGCAACTCTGCTCTGTTCTACAGCTTCAACTCTTAAAATTCCGTTTTTTATGATAAATAATTCACCTTCAAGAATTTTATTAATTGAATTTAAAGAAGTACAGAAGATTGTTCTTCTTATAATATCCTTTAAAGCATACTGACTTATTTCTAATCTGTTGTTTCTGTCAATTTCAGGAAGATCATTAAATAAATAACCTTCTTTTCCCGGAATAGTTGCTTTAATATTATTGCTTTCTATAAGAACATTTATAGATTCTTCATCTTCTCTTTCATTGTAGAAAACATTAATTTTTCCATCCGGATATTTTCTTATAAGATCTGTAAGCTGTGTAGCATCTACTCCAACCATACCGTCTTCAGATATTTCACCTTCAACAATACTCTGAATTGCCATATCTTCATTATTGGCAAGAAGTCTAATATAACCTTTGGTAGCATCAATTAATATACATCCGCTTGTATTTAAATTAGGTTTTTTGGATGTAGCTTTCATAACAATATTGATTGCATTTATGAATTTAACCTTATCAATCGTAATTCGCATTTTTAGGTCCCCTTAAATAAATAATTTTATTAAATTTAATAGAAATATTAATAGGTAGTGTTGATATGTTGATAACTAATTAATTATAGCATAAAATGGCACTTTTTTAAACAAAAAACATGTTTATAAAGATGTTATTGTTTTTATTAATGAGTCTATATTTTTTTCAAATGAAGGATCATTTTCAATTTTTTCAGTTACCTTATTTATATTATGAATAACTGTAGCATGATCCCTGCCCATTTTATTACCAATATTACTCTTTGTATCTTCCGTTAATTTATTGCAAAGATACATTACAATTTGTCTGGCAGTAGCAATTTCTTTATTTTTCTTGGTTGAATAAATATCATTAATTGAAATATTGTAATGTTTTGAAACTTCTTCAATTATTACATCAAAGTTGATAACTTTTGTTTTATTAGGATTAATAATATCTTTTAAGCTGTTTTTAGCCATTTCCAGGGTAATTTTATCAGAAGAAATTTTAGATAAAGCTATAAGTTTATTATAAGCTCCTTCAAGTTCTCTGATATTTGAACTTATATTATCGGTAATATAAATTAAGATATCATCATCTATTTTATTTCCGTGTTTCTGATTTAACTGATCAAGAATTGCTTTTCTTGTTTCATAGTTAGGCGGCTGAACATCAACCTGAAGTCCCATCTGGAATCTTGATAAATATCTTTCATCCAGAGTTTCCATATATTTAGGATGTTTATCTGAAGAAATAATAATAGATTTACCGTTTTCATAAAGAGCATTGAAAGTATTGAAAAATTCAAGCTGCGTTGCTTCTTTACCTATAACAAACTGAATATCATCAATTAAAAGAACATCAACATTTCTGTATTTTTCTTTTAATTCAGACATAGAATCGGTATTGTATTTTTTATCACTTCTTAAAGAATTAACAATTTCATTTGTAAAGTTTTCACTTGTAACATATAAAATCTTCAAAGAAGGATTATGTTCATTTAAATAATTACCTATTGCATGCATTAAATGAGTTTTGCCAAGTCCGGATCCTCCGTAAATATAAAGAGGATTATAAGGATTACTGTCGGTTCCGGCAGTTTCGGCCACAGCAAGACAAGCGCTGACGGCAAAAGAGTTATTACCGGTAACGAAATTATCAAATGTATATTTTTTTATAAGACTTGTATTGGTGGATTCTTTTTCCTGAACAATTTTTTGATTATTGCTTTCTTCCTGAGTTTTTTTCTCATCAGCAATGAATTTAACATCATATTCATTGTTTAAAGTTTCATAAATAGCAATAATAAAGAAATCTTTGTATTTTTCAGTAAGAAGTTCAATGATATTGGCTTTGTCGTTAGGTAAAATTATGGTTACGGTATCATCTGTTTCACTGTAATATTCCATTGGATCTATCCAGAGTTTAACAGCTATCTGGGATATTCCGTAGTCAGTAATTACAGCGTTTTTAATAATATCCCATTTCTCTTGAACCGGTTTCATAAATTATGCCTCCTTAACCTAATATATTATATTGAATTATCTAAATAAAATCAAATTTTTAAGACCTTAAAAAAGTTAGGTTAATATAATCTTTTATGTTAACTTTTATGTGAATTATGAACCTTTTTGGGTTGATTATGTTTATAAGTGTGTATAAACGTTTTATGAGTTTAAAGAAAAGATCATAAAAGAATCGACAAATGCGATTATTTAGGGAATTATCCTAAAATATGATTTTTAATAAAAAACAGGCTCATAAAAGTTTGTCCTACAATTTTTTAAAATAAAAAACATGATTTGAACCTTAATAATAAATTATCAACAATTTATCAACAATTAGTTGATATTTTTATGTAAATTCATTATTTTAACTTGTAATTACGGGCTTTTTCCATATTTTGTTGTTGATAAAAAAAGTATGCCTATATGTTGAATCATAAAATTTTTTAAGTTTTTTTATATATATAATGTAATAATTTTTTCTTGACTGCATATCCTTATTCTTATATAATTTATGATGTTTTCGACGTATAGGAAATGGAGGTAAGCTTTTATGAAAATGACATTTCAGCCTAAGAAGAGACAGAGAAATAAAGTTCATGGCTTCAGAGCAAGAATGAGTACTCCCGGCGGAAGAAAAGTTTTACAGGCAAGAAGAGCTAAGGGAAGAAAAGTTTTATCAGCTTAATTAAGATAACAGAGGCCGCAGTAATGTGGCCTTTTTTTCACACATTTTAGAAATTATGATTTTTACTGATTCTTTAAAGAATAATCGGGATTTTGTGAATGTATATACGTCCGGCAAATCTTATGCAAACAAGTTTTTGGTAATATATACGTTGAAAAACAATTCGGACAGAAACAGACTCGGAATTTCGGTAAGTAAAAAAGTCGGCAACAGTGTTATAAGACACAGATTAAAAAGACTTATCAAAGAAAGTTACAGACTACACGAAAAAATGTTTAATAGTGGTTTAGACATTGTAGTCATCGCGCGTAAAGGATCTGACGCCTGTGATTTTGCAGGTATTGAGAGCGCATTATTACATTTAATGAAATTGAACGGTACACTGGACACCGTTAAAGGTTAGATATAAATATATTTAATTAATGAAGAAAATTCTTATTTTTATCATAAAGTTATATCAGAAATATTTATCACCTTTAAAGACTACACGCTGCCCTTATTATCCGTGCTGCAGTCAGTATGGCCTTGAAGCCATTGAAAAGTACGGAGCAATAAAAGGCGGTTTTTTAGCTGCCTGGAGAATTTTAAGATGTAATCCATTCTCCAAAGGCGGTTACGATCCCGTACCGTAACAGGAGGCAGAATTGTTCGATTTGATATTGACTCAGAATTCCACATTTATTATCGGCCAGGTTGCCTGGGTTCTCGGTAAATTAATGAATGGAATTGTATTTGTTCTTGATAAAATTGCATCGCTTTACGGCGGTACAGCCAATCTTGGCGTAGCAATTATCATCTTTACAGTTATTATTTATCTTTTAATGTTACCCTTAACAATCAAACAGCAGAAGTTTTCCAAGATGTCTGCAATCATGAATCCTGAAATTCAGGCTATTCAGGCTAAGTACAAAGGAACAAAAGATCCCGAACTTATGCAGCAGATGCAGCAGGAAACAAATGCGGTTTATGCAAAATACGGCGTATCACCTACCGGCAGCTGTGTTCAGCTTTTGATTCAGATGCCTATTCTGTTTGCACTTTACCGTGTTATTTATGCTATTCCCGCATACGTTCCCATGGTAAAGAATGAGTTTATGACTCTTGTTAACTCAATGATGGGTATTAACAATGCGGGAGTTGTAGGAGATGCCAATAAGTTTATGGGCATCGCAAAGTTCATTCAGGACAACCATATTGAAAATGGTAAAACAATCAGCAACTTTTCATCGTTTGCAGCTTATAAAAGACAGTTTAAACCTGAATTTTTAAATATCGAAACTATTTCAATCGATAATATTACAAGCAATCTTATTAACGGTGAAAAGGCACTTGCAAATGTTGATACTACAAGAAATACATTTATTGATGTATTAAACAGAGCAAGTTCAAAAGACTGGAGCTATTTTGCAACACAGTTTCCTGATTTATCTTCACTTATTGACAGTACAAATCAGGCTCTTGAAAAATTCAACTTATTCTTAGGCATCAACATTGGTTATTCACCTCTTGATACTATTAAGAGTTCATGGGAAGTTGCACATGTAAACGGATCACTTGAATTTTCGTTTACCTGGGTTCTTCCGATTCTTGTAGCAGTTATGATTCCTCTTTTAGCAGCGCTTACTCAGTGGATTAGTGTTAAGCTTGCTCCTACTGCTCAGAACGATGATTCCAAGAAGGGTCAGGAAGAAAACCCCATGATGTCATCCATGAAGATGATGAACACATTTATGCCGATTATGTCTGCAGTGTTCTGTTTCTCACTTCCTGCAGGTATGGGTATTTACTGGATTGTCGGTGCTGTAGTAAGAACTATTCAGCAGGTAGCAATCAACAAGTACATTGACAAAATGGATATTGACAAGGTCATTGAAAAGAATACCCAGAAGTACGAGGAAAAACTTAAGAAAAAAGGTGTTCTTGCACAGGGTATTAACGACAAAGCTAAAAGTTCAACCAAGTACGTAAATCCCTACGCAAGAAACAAAAACACCAGCAACGAACCTCAGAAACCTGAAAATCCTTTTAAGGCTGCAAGAAAGAAAGTTGACGAGGCTGCAGCACAGAAGAGTAAGGCTTCTTCAGGCGGAAGCATTGCTTCAAAGGCAAGAATGGTGAAAGATTATAACGAAAAAAACAATAATAAATAATTCAAAGGGGTATGAATAATATGGAATATATGGAATTTAGTGCAAAGACCGTTCAGGATGCAATTACCGAGGCCTGCACACATTTTGTTGTTACAAGCAGTTCACTTGAATATGAAGTTATAGATGAAGGTTCCAGCGGATTTTTAGGAATCGGATCTAAGCCCGCAGTTATCAAAGCCAGAGCTAAGAGCGAAGAAATCGAAGAAGCAAAGGCTGTATTTACACAGGATACTGAGAGCGAAAAGAAAGAAGCTAAAAAAGAATTCAAGAAAGAAAAGAAAGAATTCAAAGATAACAAAAAAGAAGTAAAGAAAGAAGAGAAAGCTGAAGTTAAGGCTGAAGTTAAGAAAGAAGAGCCTAAAAAGAAAGAGATTAACATCGACGCAGCAGACGTAGAAAAGAGAGCAACTGAGTTCTTAAAAGACGTACTTGCAAAGATGGAAATCGAAAACGAAGTTAAGGCTAAATACGATGCAGAAGAAAACTGCTTAAACATCGAGATTTCCGGCGAAGATATGGGCGTTCTTATCGGCAAGAGAGGACAGACACTCGATTCACTTCAGTACCTTGTATCCTTAGTAGTTAACAAGGGTACCAAGGAATACTTAAGAGTTAAGGTTGATACCGAAAACTACAGAGAAAGAAGAAATAAAACTCTCGAAAATCTTGCAAAGAACATGGCATTCAAGGTTAAGAGAACCAGAAGAAGCGTTACTCTTGAGCCCATGAATCCTTATGAAAGAAGAGTTATCCATTCGGCATTACAGAATGACAGCTATGTAACTACTCATTCCGAAGGAGAAGAGCCTTATCGTAAAGTAGTAATCACATTAAAGAAATAAAACCTTAAGGCTGCTGCGGCAGCCTTTTGTTTTCTTAGGGCCCGCGGATGAAAAATGATTTCCATCCGCAACAGCACGTTGAGTACTAAGTTCGCTTTATCACTCACAAACTCGACCGTTTCTGCGGAACTCGCTTCGCTCAAACAGTCCTCGAAACGGTCTGTTCGTGATCTTGCTCACTAAGTGCTCACGGCAAAAGGTTGCCTGATGGAAACATTTTTCATCCGCTTTATTAATAAAACAAAAGGAAGCATTATGGATACTATAGCAGCTATATGTACGGCACTTTCTCCGTCGGGAATAGGAATTATTAGAATATCTGGTGAAGAGGCGATAGCAATCGCTGATAAGGTTTTCAAAAGCCCTAACGGAAAAAAATTGTGTGATGAAGAATCACATACAATACATTACGGTCATATTGTTGATGGTGATGAGATAGTGGACGAAGTCCTGGTTATGCTTATGAAAGGACCGAGATCTTATACCAAAGAAGACGTTGTGGAGATTGACTGCCACGGCGGAATTTTAGTGCTTAAGAAGGTTTTCAATCTTTTATTGGAAAACGGTGCACGTCCTTCAGAGCCCGGAGAGTTTACGAAGAGAGCATTTTTAAACGGAAGAATTGACTTAACAAGTGCTGAAGCCGTAATGGATTTGATTTCTTCAAAGAGCGAGATGGCCAGAAAGAATTCAGTTTCTGTTTTAAACGGAAAAATGTATGAAAAGATTAAATCCGTTCGTGAAGAGATTCTTTTCTTTATTGCCAAAATCGAGGCTGCAATCGACGATCCCGAGCATATGTCGCTTGACGGATTTGAAGAAGAGTTAAACGGCAAATTACAGGAAATACAGATTGAAATCGAAAAACTTATTAAGTCCTATGAAAGTGGAAAGATCCTAAAAGAAGGAATCAATACCGCAATTGTCGGAAAGCCAAATGCAGGCAAGTCTTCGATTTTAAATATGATATTAAATGAAGAAAGAGCAATAGTAACCGAGATTGAAGGAACCACCAGAGATACTCTCGAAGAGTCCTATGATATTGGCGGCATTACTCTTAATCTTATTGATACCGCAGGTATCAGAGAGTCGGATGATCTGGTTGAAAAGATCGGTATCGAGCGTGCAAAATCCGCTATCGAAAAAGCAGATCTTGTTTTATATGTTGCGGATTCATCAACAGAAACCAATATAATCGATGATCAGATAATTGCTTTAATTGACGGTAAAAAATCAATCTGTCTTTTAAACAAATCCGATCTTCCCAGAGAAATGACCCAGCAGGAATTAAACGCACATTTCGAGGGCAGTACGACAAGACCTGTTTTCCTTTATACTTCCGCCAAAACAGGCGAAGGCAAAGAGGAACTTTTTGAAACAATTAAGAGTATGTTTTTCAACGGAGAGATTTCGTTTAACGATGAAATTATCGTTTCAAGCCTTCGTCAGAAAAACGAACTTGTTGCAGCATCGGAATCACTTAAAAAAGTATCTGAATCCATTGCAAATTCAATGCCTGAAGATTTCCTTTCAATCGACCTTATGAGCGCTTATGCATCGCTTGGTGAAATAATCGGCGAAGAAGTAAGTGACGATCTGGTTGATAAAATCTTCTCTGAATTCTGCATGGGAAAATAATATATAGGAAAAGTTATTATTCAAATGGAAAATAACAAAAACAATCTGATAATTGAAACGGACGTATGTGTCATCGGTGCAGGTCATGCAGGTTGTGAGGCAGCTCTCGCAACGGCAAGGCTTGGTTTTGATACCGTCATTTTTACGGTCTCCGTGGAAAGCATTGCGCTTATGCCCTGCAATCCAAACGTAGGCGGTACAAGCAAAGGACACCTGGTTCGTGAAATAGACGCACTTGGCGGAGAGATGGGTAAAAACATCGACAAAACTTTTATTCAGTCAAAAATGTTAAACCTCTCAAAAGGTCCTGCGGTTCATTCTTTAAGAGCGCAGGCAGACAAAGCCGATTATTCTCATTCGATGAGAGAAACACTTGAAAATCAGGAACATTTAACCATCAAGCAGGGAGAGGTTTGTGAGATTCTTTTTGACGAAGTCGGTGATGAAAAGATCATAAAAGGAGTTCGTATTTTTACGGGCACAACATATCTTTGCAAAGCAGTAATTATCTGTTCCGGAACATATTTAAATGCAAGATGTCTTTGCGGTGAAGCCATTACCTACACGGGTCCGAACGGTCTTCAGGCAGCAACTCATTTGTCGGAATCACTTGATGCAATGGGTGTTACTTTAAGAAGATTTAAAACCGGAACTCCTGCGCGTATGGATAAGCGAAGCCTTGATTTTTCGAAGATGGAAGAGCAGAAGGGTGATGAAAAAATTATTCCTTTTTCGTTCTCCACAAATCCTGAAGATATCCAGAAAGATCAGGTTTCCTGTTACCTTACTTATACCAACGAAGAAACTCATAAAATAATCAGAGCGAATCTTGACCGTTCGCCGATTTATGCAGGAATTATTGAAGGTACAGGTCCGAGATACTGTCCTTCGATTGAAGATAAAGTTGTTAAATTTGCAGATAAAGAAAGACATCAGGTTTTCATTGAGCCCGAAGGATTATATACCAATGAAATGTATGTCGGAGGCATGAGTTCATCACTTCCCGAAGATGTGCAGCTTGCAATGTATCGAACTGTTCCCGGACTTGAAAACTGCAGAATTGTAAGAAATGCATATGCGATAGAATATGACTGCATTACTCCCGGACTCCTTACACTTTCACTTGAAATAAAAGGAGTGAGCGGACTCTTTTCAGCGGGTCAGTTTAACGGCAGTTCAGGTTATGAAGAAGCCGCTGCACAGGGACTTATCGCAGGTATAAATGCAGCCAGAAAACTTCAGGGAAAAGAACCTTTGATCTTAGACCGAAGCGAAGCATATATCGGAGTTTTAATCGACGATCTTGTTACAAAAGAAAATCTCGAGCCCTACAGAATGATGACTTCAAGAGCAGAGTACAGACTTCTTTTAAGACAGGACAACGCAGATTTCAGACTTCGAAAATTCGGTTATGAAGTAGGTCTTGTAACAAAGGAACAGCTTGATTATGTTCTTTATAAAGATGAAAAAATAAAAGCAGAAGTTGAAAGATTAAAAACAACTTTTGTAGGATCCGCCACAAAGAATCAGGAGTATTTAGAGTCGCTTGGTTCTGCTCCTCTTCGTACCGGAACTTCCCTTGCAGAATTACTTTGCAGACCTGAAATCACCTACGAAAATCTTTCTTTCTTTGATAAGGAAAGAGAAGAATTATCTGACGATATTATTGAGCAGGTTTGCATCAGAATAAAATACGAAGGCTATATCGAAAGACAGGAAAGACAGGTCGCAGCTTTCAAGAAGATGGAGAAAAAACATATTCCCGAAAACATTAATTACGATGATGTTTCTTCACTTCGACTTGAAGCCAGACAGAAGTTAAAACTTTTCAAACCCATGTCGGTAGGTCAGGCCTCCAGAATCAGCGGAGTTACTCCCGCAGACGTTTCAGTACTTTTAATTTATCTTGCATCCATCGGAAAGTAGTATTGGAGAAGTATGAAAAAATACGCAAAGGTTATCATAGTAATTATTGTTGTACTGATAGTTTTAGCTGTGCTTGCTTTTTGTGCAGTTCCAAAATACCCTCAGGAATTTGTTACTTACAATAAAGATAAAGTATTTACAAATAAGTATGTAAGTAAGCTTGAAGGTGTAGTATCCTGCGAGTATGAAAAAATAGACAAGGCCTATGTTTTTTTAGGAAAGAAATATTCCTTAGGTCCGACCGATCCTGCATACCGCGGAATTATTACTTTATCCGAAGAAGAGGGTAAAAAGATTTTTAATTCTTACGACTGGCATTTGGATGATGAATTCGTTCCTGAGATAGGAAGTTTAGATACTGCAAATCTTAAAGATGATGAATGGTATTTTAACTACGACTTCGACAATGATTACTTTTACATGGGACTGGGATATGTACGTTTTAACGGAAAAGATACAATAATTTTTGATCAGCAGATGCACTAGTTTATATGTCCCATTTATTGGACATGTAATTTGATACAATGATTATATGGAAGAATAATCATATGTATCTTCAATAAATAATCATTTATGGAAAAAGGGATATTAAAATGATTTCACAGATTACAGATATTGAAGAAAAAATGAGAATAGCGAGACTTATTTTAGAGTCTCTTTTTGACTGGTTTGAAATTCCTGAGACCAGAGAAAAATATATTAATGAAAGTGCAGATCAGATTATGGTTGCAGCTTTCGAAGATGATAAACCCATCGGTTTTTTATGTCTTAAGGAAACCGGCAAGGATACCGTGGAACTTGCAGTTATGGGAGTTTTACAGGATCATCACAGAAAAGGTGTCGGCAAATCTTTATTCAAATTTGCAAAAGAAATTGCTATCGAAAAAGGTTATTCTTTTATGCAGGTTAAGACAGTCAAGATGGGTGTCTATGAAGATTATGACAAAACAAATCTTTTTTATCAGGGAGTCGGTTTTAAAGAGCTTGAAGTATTTCCTCTTTACTGGGACGAAGCCAATCCCTGTCAGATTTACGTGATGTCTTTAAAGTAAAAATTTTATTTCTCATAAAAGATTTTATATGTCCAATTTATTGGACAGGTAAATTTTATTACAACAAATTTGGATTTTTGTATGGAACAGTTTTTTAACGATCTCAAAGAATGGAATATTGAAATATCCGACGAGCAGTTAAATCTCTTTGAAAGATTTACCGCTCTTCTTCTTGAGTGGAATGAAAAGATTAATTTAACTGCCATAACAGATTTAAGTGATATATATAAGAAACATTATCTTGATTCTTTATCACTGATAAAATGTATCGATGATTTGGGTGATAAAGAATATACCCTGTTAGATCTTGGTACCGGCGCAGGCTTTCCCGGAATACCTTTAAAGATAATGTATCCGAACCTTAATATTACATTAGTGGATTCATTAAGAAAAAGAGTTGATTATCTTAACCTTGTTATAGATGAATTAGGTCTTGAAAATATAACCGCCATTCATGCAAGAGCTGAAGTACTTGCACATGATGAAAAATATCGTGAACAGTATGACATAGTTGTATCACGTGCGGTTGCTAATCTTTCCGTATTAAGTGAGTACTGTATTCCCTTCGTAAAAGTCGGTGGTGTATTTGTATCATATAAGTCCGGTGATTCCAATGAAGAAATTACAGGTGCAGCTAATGCCATAGGAATTCTCGGCGGAAAGAAAGCAAAAGTTTTTGATTTTATTCTTCCCTCATCTGATTACTCCAGGTGCAATGTTCTTATTGAGAAAAAGAAGAGCACCGAGGACAGATTTCCCCGCAAAGAAGGTATACCTTCCAAGCGTCCTTTATAATCTATATATAGTTGTTTCACGTGAAACATTTTTTGATTTATTTTCACATTACAACTATATAATGTTTCACGTGAAACATTTCCCCCAACATTTTGATAATTTTGTGAAACAATTTTTTCAGGGTATCTATATATAGTCTGATTACAAACCGTTTTTTATTTTGTTTTAAATATATTTTTAAAATTATTTCTGTGTGTTATTATGGAATCACTAATATGGGGAGAAAAAATATGAAGGTAAATTTATGTTCTGCTTGTGATGTTCCGAAACTTGCGGAGATGAACAAGTATTTAATAGAAGATGAGAAAAGTGACAATCCGATGCAGCTCGTAGAACTTGAACACAGAATGAGTGAGTTTCTGGATACGGATTATAATGCTTATTTATTTGTAGAAGAAAATGATGTTGTGGGTTATGCATTAGTCAGAAAACAGGAAGACGGTTTTTACTTAAGGCAGTTTTATATTGACCGCGATCACAGAAAAAAACATTTCGGAACCGCTGCGTTCAAAGAACTGATCAAGATTCTAAATACAGATAATATCTTTGTCGATGTTTTACCCTGGAATGAAAGAGGTCTTTCTTTCTGGAAGAGTCTCGGTTTTAAAGAAGCTGCTATTTCCATGAAGTTAAAGTAAATTGGAAATTAGGATATGGTTACAAGAGAAGATATTTACGTATACGTAAAAGACAATTACAATACCGAGCCGGATTATCCTTTTGAAGATTCTCCAAAGGCCGCTGTTTTAAGACATCGTATCAACAGAAAATGGTACGGTCTTATAATGGATGTTTCCTATAATACTGTAGGTATTTCCAAAGATGGAATGATCGATATTATAAACATCAAGCTTGATCCGGAAATGATTATTCAGCTTTCTTCTCAGAAAGGGTTCTGTCCTGCTTATCACATGAACAAAACTCACTGGATAACCATTGTGCTTGACGGAAGTGTCAGGGATGATGAGATATTCAATCTCATAGATTTAAGTTACGACCTTACAAAATAGCGGAGGTTTATCCGTATGTTTGGAAAGAAAAAAAGGAAATCTGAAAATGAAATAGTGTTTGATTCAGAGAAACAGTATGCTGTAATCCGCAGTTCCATCTGTACAGGAGAAAAAGTTGCAGGTTTTAAGAATTATTCGGACGGACACTTTACCGAAGTAATGCTTATTAAAAGTAAGAAAGACGAAGAGATTTTTAAGGAAACCTACCATCTCGAAACGGTAAAAACAGAATATTAGGAGTATGGTAAATACTTCTCAACAATATCTTGTAATTGATTTTTAAACTTTCATATCTATATATAGTTGTTTCACGTGAAACATTTTTTGAGACCAAAATGATAATTGACTATATGATGTTTCACGTGAAACATTTTTATACAATATTTTGGGAAAACACGTGAAACAAGAAAAACAATAAGACATATATATAGTATGTTTCATGTGAAACAATTCTTTTATGAGAAACTATATATAGATAATTTCAAAACAAAACATTCGAAAAAGAAATAAAATTCGTGATTATTTTAGTAGATAATATATATTAATAATGATATTATTTTAAAGTCGGTATTAAAAAAGTCAGATTTATAAGGAGAGTTCAAATGGGAAGAGTTATAGCGATAGCTAATCAAAAAGGTGGTGTCGGCAAAACGACAACAGCTATTAATCTGGCAGCGGCAGTTGCAAAAAAAGGCAAAAAAGTACTTTTGATAGATATAGATCCTCAGGGAAATGCAACCAGCGGATTCGGTATAGAGAAGAATGAAATGGACAATACAGTTTACGAACTGATGCTCGGAGAATGCCCTATTAAGCAGTGCATCATTCCCGATGTTTGTGAAAATCTTTCTCTCATTCCCTCAAATGTAAATCTCGCAGCTGCAGAGATTGAACTTATCGATGTAGACAGAAAAGAATTCATTTTGAAGAACGAAGTGGACTGGATAAAGGATCAGTATGATTATGTTTTCATCGACTGTCCTCCTTCACTCTCCATGCTTACAATAAATGCAATGACAACAGCAGAGAGTGTACTTGTTCCGATTCAGTGTGAATTTTATGCAATGGAAGGTTTGAGCCAGTTAATCCATACAGTCAATCTTGTAAAACAAAGATTAAATCCGGTTCTTGCCATGGAAGGTGTTGTATTTACAATGTACGATTCCAGAACCAACCTTTCACAGGATGTTGTCGACAGTGTTAAGGAAAGACTGGAAGAGAGAATTTTCGAAACAACAATTCCGAGAAATGTAAGACTTGCAGAAGCACCCAGTTACGGACAGCCGATTATCGAATACGATCCGAAATCTGCGGGTGCCGAAAGCTACAATAAACTGGCAGACGAACTGATTAATATCAGATAATAAGTACAGCTTTAATTAATGCAAACATAAGGAAAATATAGTATAATTCAAAAAGTATTATTCAGGGGGAAGAACGCATGGCCGGTCTTAACAAAGATAAAGGAAAAGCAACAAAAAGAGCAGGGTTAAATAAGACTAGAGGACTTGATACATTAATCAAGGCAAATGTCGAAGAAGCAGAGGTTAATGCAAAGTACAAAAACAGCATCGTTATGATGAACCTTTCAAAGGTTGTACCTAACAAATCTCAGCCTCGTAAAAACTTTAACGAGGATGCTTTAAACGAACTCGCTGATTCAATTAAAGAACACGGAATCATCGAGCCGCTTATTGTTCAGGACAGAAAAGACCATTATGAAATAATCGCCGGTGAAAGAAGATGGAGAGCTGCCAATATTGCAGGTCTTACAGAAGTTCCCATCATCATCAAGGATCTTACGGAGCAGCAGATAGTTGAAATCGCACTCATTGAAAATATTCAGAGAGAAGATTTAAATCCCATCGAAGAGGCTCACGCTTACAGAAGACTGATTGAAGAGTTCAATCTTAAGCAGGACGAAGTAGCGGATAAGGTTTCAAAGAGCCGTACTGCAATCACCAATACAATGAGACTTTTAAAGCTTTGTCCCGAAGTTCAGCAGATGTTAATCGATGAAATGATTTCCGAAGGACATGCGAGAGCTTTACTTGGAATAGAAAATGCTCAGGTTCAGGCCGATCTTGCACAGCAGGCATTCGATCAGAAGATGAGCGTTCGAGAGATTGAAAAACTTGTAAGAAATATCGGCAAAGAAAAGAAAGCGAGAGCACAGAAAAACGAGCAGATTTCCATAGCTTACAAGGAATACGAAAACAAATTAAAAGAAAAACTCGGAACAAAGGTTAATATCAACCTTAAGGAAAACGGTTCCGGTAAAATCGAAATTGAATTCTATTCAAACGATGATTTCGAAAGAATCATTGACTGCATAAAATAAAAATGAAGAGATGCCATGGTTTACATAACATGGCAATGAGGTAATTGATGAACAGCGCGTTTTTAAACAAAATAGGGCTCGGAAATGTTGATATAGGGCACCTGTTTTTAATACTTTTCATACTTCTGATTATTTTAATCATCGGTGTGGGATATATCATTTATGAGAACATCAGGTTCAGAATAGCTTATAAGAAATTTATGAAAGGCTCCACCGCCGACAGCCTGGAAGAAAAGATTTTCCAGATGTGCGAGGAGCAGGATTCCCTGAGAAAGCTCGGTATCAAGCATTCAAGAGAAATCAAAGAACTGTATGCAAAACATCAGTCAGCATTCCAGAAAGTCGGTCTCGTAAAATATGACGCTTTCAAGGAAATGGGCGGTAAGTTAAGCTTCTGTCTGGTTCTTTTAGACGAGAACGATACAGGTATTCTTATAAATTCAATTCACAACACATCCGGTTGCTTCTGCTACTCAAAGAAGATTAAGAACGGTAAGTGCGATATTGTTTTAGGCGAAGAGGAACAGCTTGCGGTTGATAAGGCAACAAGAAGAAAAATGAAGATTGCCAAAGCGCTTCCCGATAACGTAGAAAACGACAAAGACTGATAAATAAATAATGGGGGAAAAATAATGACAAACGATTTCTTAAGAAGCTTTAAGGCAATAATGATTGCAATCGCATTGACGGTTATTGAAGTAATTGTGGGCTGGATGTTTATTTCCAACAGTATTAGCCTGAAAAAAGACCCGATTAATATTTCCGATGTTTCTTTTGACTGGGGCAGTCTGAAAGCCGGCGATCATGTTGTAGGTGATATCCAGTATTCGCCGGGCTATTATATGTATACCGAGAGAAAAGGCGGTTACGAAGAGTCCAGGGACTATGTTATAACCGATTATGCCAAATATGACGGCGAGTACAGTTATTATTACATGATGGCAACAAGAGTATATAACGGCAATTTTGACAGCTGGGATAAGTTGGCATATCCGAGTGAAGGAAAAACTATTCATATCGAAGGCGTGCTTAAGAAAACTAATTCCACGCAAAAATCTTATCTTGAAAGAACATTGAGGGAATCAGGTTTTTCAAGTGAAGAGATAAACGAGTGTGTGATTCCGTTAATGGTCTTGCAGACAAATACGAGTAACAACAAAATCTTACTTATCATAATGATTGCAGCCGGAGTTGCCGTGATAGCATTCTGGTTTGGCATTATTAAAGCATTCAGAACCAAGGAAGATTACTCAGATTATGGAAATGATTATCTAAGCAGGGACGATGCAATCAGCAGATATTACGGTAATAACTCAGCAAATGATGCTGATGCGGGATACAGTGGAAGTCCGTACAGTTACTACGAAAAACAGAACGAGCAAAACGGCGAAAACGGAAACGCACAACAGACGAATCCTCAATGGGACGGCACCGCTTACGGCAATAATACTACATCCGACAACGAGGCATTTAATCAGTTCAGCGGATATACAAGCGGAAGAACCATTTCGGCACCTTCAAGTCAGGATGAAAGCAATCCGTCTGTAGGAGGCAGCCTTTTCAGGCCCGAAAATAACAATGTTAACAATAATTCAAATGCTGATGCTCAGAACTTGGGACAAAGCAATGAGCAGCCGACTTTTTGGGTTAAAAAATAATATATAAGGAGTTATTAAAAATGATAGACATTAAGTTTTTAAGAGAAAATCCTGAAGTAGTAAAGAAAAACATCGAAAACAAATTCCAGTTTGACAAGCTTCCCCTTGTAGACAAGGTAATCGAGCTTGACGAGCAGAGAAGAAAAACTCAGCAGGAAGCTGACAACCTTAAGGCAAGCAGAAATGCTATCTCAAAGCAGATTGGTGCATTAATGGCACAGGGCAAGAGAGAAGAAGCCGAAGAAGTTAAGAAGCAGGTTGCAGAGAATGCAAAGAAACTCGAAGAACTTGATGCAAAGCAGAAAGAACTCGAAGAAGAAACAACAAAGATCATGATGGTAATTCCCAACATCATCGACCCTTCGGTTCCCATCGGTAAAGATGATACAGAAAACGTTGAAGTTACAAAATACGGCGATCCCGTGGTTCCCGATTTTGAAATTCCTTACCATACAGAAATCATGGAAAGATTCAACGGTATCGATCTTGACAGTGCAAGAAAGGTAGCCGGCAACGGATTTTACTATTTACAGGGTGACATCGCAAGACTTCACTCGGCAGTTATTTCCTACGCAAGAGATTTTATGATCAACAGAGGATTCACATACTGCGTTCCTCCTTTTATGATCAGAAGCAACGTAGTTACAGGTGTTATGAGTTTTGCCGAAATGGATGCCATGATGTACAAGATTGAAGGCGAAGACCTTTACTTAATCGGTACTTCGGAGCATTCGATGATCGGTAAGTTTATCGATACAATCATTCCCGAGGAAGAACTTCCCAAGACCCTCACAAGTTACTCGCCCTGCTTCAGAAAAGAAAAAGGCGCTCACGGTATCGAGGAAAGAGGCGTTTACAGAATTCATCAGTTCGAGAAACAGGAAATGATTGTTGTCTGCCATCCCGACGATTCCAAGATGTGGTTCGACAAATTATGGCAGAACACAGTTGACCTCTTCAGATCAATGGATATTCCCGTAAGAACACTTGAGTGCTGCTCGGGAGATTTGGCAGATCTTAAGGTTAAATCGTTCGACGTAGAAGCATGGTCACCCAGACAGCAGAAGTACTTCGAAGTAGGAAGCTGCTCGAACTTAGGCGATGCTCAGGCTAGAAGACTTAAAATCAGAGTTAACGGCAAAGACGGCAGCAAGTACTTTGCTCATACATTAAACAACACGGTTGTTGCTCCTCCCAGAATGCTTATCGCATTCCTTGAAAACAACCTTCAGGCAGACGGTTCGGTGAGAATTCCCGAAGTTCTTCGTCCTTACATGGGAGGCATGACGGAGATTAGATAACTCATCGGAAGCGGTGGTAATATGAACAGATATTTCAGAGCCGTAGGCTTTTTGAATAATTTCTCAATACAGGAATATGAAAAAATAGTCGAAGACATCATTTTTCGTCCGGAAGGCTCTATAATTGCGGATAATATCAACGCAAAATATCTGATTTTGGACAAAAATCTTGATTGCGGCGAGAATATCGGTATCTGCGCCAGGATCATAAAAGATTCGAAAGGCAATATTCACAGAGATACGGTTTTTCCGTATTTCAGAAACGATGAATTTGTCGAGCACGAGTACGTTTCGTTTGAAAAAAAGATCAGCGGCGAAGAGTTTTTGGGAGTTTACGAAGATTTAAACCTCGGAGAGAACATTTTCTTTTATGTTCAGAACGTGGATGAGCTTTTTAAGAAGAAAAATCTTAAAACCATCAAATGCTCGGTTGCGATTTCCGGACTTTCGATTGCCGGAAACGTAATTCTGCCCATAAAAAAGAACGAAGCGCAGATAGAAGACGCCAAAGAGTTTAACAAAAAGAGAATAAACCTCTTAAACAAGGCAAACGACGGCGATCACAATGCTTTCGCGACGGTAAGATACGACGATATCTTAACAAATGTAACTGTTTCCGAACAGGTATTTGTTGAATCGATGGATATTTACACCGTAGTTGATTCGTCCTTCATTCCCTGTGGTGCCGAGTGCGATTTATATTCGGTACTTGGAGAAATAGTGGATTTCAAAACAGTCAAAAACGTTGTCAGCGACGAAAATGTCTATGTTTTGAAAGTTTTGGTAAAAGGTGTGGTTTTAACAATCTGCATCAACGAAAAAGATTTATTCGGCGAGCCCCAGATCGGTTTCCGTTTCAAAGGAACCGTCTGGCTGCAGGGCCGTGTAAATATTCCCTAGTTCCTATAGTTAAGTGGATATAATAAGCCCCTCCTAAGGGCTAGTCCCCAGTTCGACTCTGGGTGGGAACGTAAAAACGCTCGAAGAAAAATCTTCGGGCGTTTTTTATTGAATACTGTTTTTGTAAATCAGTTTATTGAATTTTATGATTTCCTCGGGAGTCATTGCCTTTTTATCAATTATCTGACCGTGGGTGATGATTCCTTTTCCCGAGACGGTAAGAATGGTCATTTCCTCAAGGTCGATGATATCCGTTATCTGGTTGTAGAGGAAATCATAATTCGCCTTGGAACCCACTACTCGGAAGAATTTGGGGTAAAAAATTACATGCATTTCTACCGGAGTTCCGCAGTAGAGTTTCATCTGACTGTAGTTGACCGCCGCCTGATAAAGATATCCGAACCACGACATAAAGAAAACGTAGAGTCCGAGCAGGATAAATATTATAAAAGGAATCAGCAGTCTTAAGAATACAAAAGCAAAACCGATTGCAAAAAGAAGAATCGAAACAAGGAAAGTGATTCTCTGCCACTTAAGGTGATATCTTCCGTAAGTGATTCTCGCGTATCTTCGGTTCATCGCTTTTGTTAATATGAATTTGTTTTCAAGTACCGGAATCATGTCCGGATTTACTGAGTCTGTGTGAGCCATAATTTTTTAAAAAGGTTTGTTGTTAAGCCAGTCATTGTAAGCCGCATTTGCTTCTTCGCTTGCTTTCTTGTCTTTCCACGCACTGATGTCGCTGCAGATTGCGAGCATTTCGTCAACCACGAGCTCTGCAGTTTTGGGTTTTACGTATATAAGGTATGAAGTCATCCGTCTGATGGCTTTCGGACTTCCGAGGTTTTTGATGATTTCCTCGCCGAGTCTCTCCGGAAAGCCAAGCCCGGTCAGAGCTTCCATTAATTCATTTTTGGCATTTATCCATTCGGTTCTGTCGTTCATATTAATTCATCTGTTTTAAAATAAAATCTTTTACACCCTCGAGCGAGCTTTCTTTCCATGCGCCTTCGTCTGCTTTTTGGGAAAGCGGATAAATTATCTGAAAATCAAGCGTCTCTCCCGGAACCCTTCCGCTTCTGAGGGGCTCATAAAAGTTATTGTAAAAATCTTCTTCGGTAGCGTTTTTAAACTGATCCGGCTTTAAGAAACGAAGCTGCTTCTTTGTATTCTCGATAAACATCTTCGCCGCGAGAGGTGCAAGTTTTTCATATTCGTCTTTTTGAACATCCGTAAAAATTGCAGGGATTTCGCCTTTGACAACGCGCTCGTTTTCTCTGTCTATCTTAATTCCGAAGGGCTCAAATGAAAATTCATCTTCGGTGAAATTAAGTTTTACAAAAAGTCCGAACTCGGTATTAAACTGCGATCTCTGATAATCCGTATCAAAGATAAAATTGCCGAGCGAATAAAAGATAATTTTATCGCCGACGGTTTCGTAGTTCATCGGAACATGCGGATGGTGAGCGACTACGATATCCGCACCCATTTCCAGATATGCAAGGTATCTGTCTCTGGTGTAGTATGTGGGAAGTGCGGTAAATTCCTCACCCGCATGTGCTACAACCACGCACCATCTGTTGTTTTTCTTTATTTCTTTTATTGCTTTTTCTATTTTCTCAAGGTCGCTCCAGGAAAAACATCCGGGAGTTTCGGGTCCTGCTTTTCTGCAGGCTCTCTGATAACCGACTCCTATCATTCCGATGCCGCCGGCCTCTTTTAGGATAACGGGTTTTCTTGCTTCTTCTTCATTCATCCCTGCGCCAAGTGTAAGTGCGCTGTGCGAAGTGGCATTTTCCAGAGTGGCCTTAATGCCTTCTTCTTTCGCATCCATTATATGGTTGTTGCAGATATTCCAGATATCGGCGCCGATGCTTTGAAGGAAATCTCCGACCTTCGGATCCATGCTGTGAACCAGTGAAAGAGCTCCGGTTGTGGCTTCTTCGGCCTTTCTTTCGTAAAGAGGCCCCTCCACATTTACAATCAGATGGTCGCCCGAAGTTAAAAATGCACGCACATCATCGGAGAGAAGATTTTCATCCTCCCACCTTTTATTCATATATTTGTCAAAACCGATATCTCCGGTAAAAATCAAACTGGTGCCGTTCATAATAAGACCTCGTTTTCAAACTAGTTCTATTATAAAGAAAAATAAGTAAAAAGTATATATTTTCAGACGTCACAACACAGACAATGTCAATTTGACAGTAACAGCATGAAAATATATAATAATGACAAGATGACATTGACAGTTAAGTACTTGACAATAGTACCACGAGGTAGTACCATATGAATAATAAACAAATAAAAACCTACATAGACATATTCAGCAACCCTATAAAATCAGATATAACATGGTCTGATATTGAAACCTTATTTATGGCTTTAGGTGCAAAAATATCTGAAGGGAACGGGTCACGAATAAGAGTTGAGTTAAATGGAGAAAGAGCTGTTTTTCACAGACCTCACCCTGAAAAGAATACTGATAAAGGAGCAATAGTGTCTGTGAGGAAGTTTCTAAGTAACGCAGGTGTAAAAATATGACATACAAAGGTTATGTTGCCAAAATTGAATATGACGAAGATAATAGCATTTTCACCGGAATGGTTATTAACACGAGAACAGTAATAACTTTTTCGGGTACTTCGGTAAAAGAATTGGAAACGGAATTTAGAAATTCTGTTGAAGATTATCTGGAATGGTGCAAAGAAGATGGTGTTTCGCCGGAAAAACCATATTCAGGGAAACTTAATCTTCGATTAACACCGCAAATGCATCAGGAGGCAGCACTTAAGGCAGGCAAAATGGGAATTTCTCTTAATCGCTTTATAGAAAATGCAGTTGAAAATGAATTAAAACAAGGATGAAGAATATATGAAAAAATACAATAATTTAGAAGATGCAATAAAAAGAATAGAGAATTTGGAAAAAGAAAACGAAGCTTTAAAAAAAGAACTGGAGTATTATAAAAACAGAAAGATAAGCGGCAGACAAAAACACAACGAAAAATGGATGTCAATTTATAATGATTTTGTATCTTGTTATGAAAGTGGAATGACTGTAATTGAAATTGCTAAAAGTAAGAACCTGAGTGAGCGAACAGTATACAGATATAAATCTTTTTACGAACAAACGAAAAAAGAAAAGAAGTAAAAAAGCCCGATTGCTCGGGCTTTTTTTAGTTTAATTTTTCGTATAGTGATTCGGTTTCTTCCGCCGTGTTTTCGCTAATGTAATATGTTCTGGTTTCGGTTTTGATTTTTATGTACTTTCCGACCTGAGGGTTTAAATAAAGCCTGCAGCCCGCTTCGCCGTTTACTGTAAAAACTCCGCTTGCGACATTATCCATTCCGGTGCCCGCTGTTCTTGTTGCCTTCAAATCACTTAAGTCACCGTACTCAACCGAGGCGATTTCGTTTTTGGCGATTTTATACTCGTCCCAGAGCTGATGGCAAATTACGTAATCGTCGGTTTCGATTATATCAATAGGCGTTACGGACATCATTCCGATCCAGATCAGTGCAAGAACGGAAAATACTATTGTAAGGACTCCGAATCCTGTGATGATTTTTCCGACAGGATGGGCAATGTTTATGGTCATTCCGACACCCACTCTTTTATCGACATTAAGCTTTCTGTCGTTGGGGTTGTAATAAAACATGCCTAAAATCCAGTGGTCATCGTCATCTTCGACAAAGTTTGTTTCTTCTTTATAATATCTTTTATCGATAGCCAGTTTCTTAAATGCGTAAATAAACGTAACCGTAATCATAACCAGTATATATACTCCCAAAAGCAGAACAAGCAAAATCTCCGCATTTAAGAAAAGCGCACAAGCCAGAACTATAAGTGCAAAAATATTATTTAACCAGGAAAAGAAAATCATATAATCCGAAAAAATCTTTTTCCTTGAGCGGTTGTAGTTTGCATTAATATCGCTGTTTTCGCTGATAACTTCATTTCTGGAATTATCGATCATAAAAGCAATAGGCAGGATAATAAAGTTTGTGGCAATAATCGATGCTACTAATGCTGTGCAGACGAACGCCCCCTCAAAAACCTTAAGAGGTAAAAGTAATCCGAGGTCAATGAGTACGGCTAAAACTATAATCAGCAAACCAACAATGTTTGCACCAAAAAGGAGCGGTTTATTTAAAGCGTGAATATTGGAGGCGTTTTTAAGATCTGCATAAAGAACACCTTCGTTAACTATTCCCAGGCATTTTTTGTATTTTTTCAGTTCGGAATTGCCGAGTGCATAAGGGATACAAATGACAACCAAAGCAATGTAAACAAATACAGTCCAGACAATCATTTTAATTGTCAGGCCCGGCACAAAGAGAAGCAGCGTTGAAATCACAAGGATTCCGATTAAAATAGCAGTGCCCTGTTTTTTATGAGTACCAACAAGAATATCAATAAATTTTGCACTTTTATCCACCTTAAATTCAGGTCTGTTGTTAACTCCGAAAATCCGCTGCTTTTTCTGCCAGTTCTTCGGATACATCATTACATAAAGCAAAACCACCGAAGGAACAAGGCATATAAACATTATTAATCCAAGTAAAAAATCATTCATATCATTTACCCCACATTTCATCAATCAGTTTGTCAAAATCTTCCTTAGCAATACCGGAAATCTTCGCTTCCGAAATTATTCGCTTTAATTCGTCAGCATTTTCATTGCTTAAAGACTTTGACTGGTTTATCTCCATACGGACTCTGGCGCCGTTTTTTCTGTCGGTTAAAATGTAACCCTCGGATTTTAATATCTGATAGGCTTTGCTGACGGTCATAGTATTGATGCCGATTTCCATGGACAGCGCTCTTACCGTAGGAAGCTGCTCCCCGGCCGATAATTCGCCCGAGGAGATTCCCATTACTATTTGATTTCTGATCTGCATATATATCGGAATGTCCGAATATTCGTTAATTCTAATAATCATTTCGATTTCTCGTTTCTTTTATGATTAATATATTTTATGCCTCAGTAACTTCTTCGCTCTTTGTACCTTTTTTCTTAAGGACGATGACAGCGATGATTATGGAAAGGATAAATAAAGGTATTCCGCCGATAGCTCCGTTATAGAACGGTCCGAGTATCTGAAGTTTTCCGAAACGCTCAGCATTGTTGACATTTGTGAATAAACATACAAATGATCCGGCGTTTACAGCTCCGTGTAAAAGAGATGGATACCAGATACATTTTGATTTATCATATACAACTTCTTCCAACAAACCGAGTGCAACGGTAAAGACTGAAAATACGATAAGTCCGATATAGGGATGTCCGAAGTATTCGGTACCGTATTCGTAGCCAACAAGGATAATTACCGGGAAATGGAAAGCGCCCCAGATTAATCCGCCGACAATCCATGTCGGAACCTTGCCCATGCTCTTGTTAAGTTCGGGATAAAGGAATCCTCTCCAGCCTACCTCTTCGCCGAGTGCCAAGACCATATTAATCAAGGGTGCGTAAGATATGGCTTGAATTATTTGAATAAATGTTAAAAGATTTAATGATATGCCCACACTCTTAAGCTGTTGTTCAAGATCCAGTCCCTCGGGAAGTGTACTCGCAATATAGGAGCCTGTCAAATCAAACATATCAGGGAAGATAAGGAAAAAGAGTGCTCCGCCAAGGGATGCGATAATTGCGGGTCCGAACCAGCAAAGCGGAATCAGCCATGCAACTTTTTTAAATCTGGGAATGAAATTGATGCCTTTAAAATTTCCTTTGGCAAAAAGAGCTCCGAAAAACGGCGTAAACATTAATATCATGAGCAATACCGTAAAAAGTGTCTGCCCCATACCTCCGGGATTCTTAATAGCTAAGATTGAAGCAATGATTTGAATTGCGTATGCGCTGACAAATACAAATATTAAGAATTTTATAACCTGTTTTTTATTCATACATTTCCTCCTGTGGTGAAAACACCTACTGAATGTTTTGTATTAGTTGTTGTAATACAAACTATACAACGACTCTTTTATGGTGTCAACATCTTTTTAAAAAAATTTTTTAAATTGTAAGAGGTGTATTATAATGGAACAAGAGCTCATAAAAGAAGCGTTTATAAAAGAAAGGAAATACCATGTACTATCTCATTAAGGAAAAACTCGAAAAATCCACGAAAAATGAATTCAGAAAAGGAAAGAGCCAGTTTGTAGCTGTAATGACGCTCGAGGAGTGGAAAAATACAAAGGAAGATTTCGAAATGGGCATCGACCTTGATATCGACCCCAATGAAATATATTCCACCAAGGCAATTGTCAACTACGATTCGCTGACAGGTTGTTTCAGCATTCCGGATCGCGACGATTTCGAGAAATATTATGATTTTCTTTTTGCCCTCGACGAAAAGGGTATTGTTTTCATTGATGATCACGAGTATGTAAACGGTATTATAGACAGAATTCAGAAAACAAAAAAATGGAGATTCCCGAGCCTCGAGAGATTTATATACGATTTTCTTGAAGAGATAGTCAGACATGACAGAGAGCTTATCGAAAAATATGAAAAAGAACTTACCGAAATGGAAGATCTTATTGCAAAAGACAGCGGCGAGGAAATTTCCGACAGAGCCAATGACATTCGAAGCGACATAAGAGATTTAAGAGTTCATTACGAACAGCTTCTCGATTTTTCGCAGGAACTCGAAGAAAACGAAAACAATTTCTTTACACATGAAAACTTAAGATATTTTAAACTTTTTACGAGCCGTATTGAAAGAATGCGTGACGAAACAATGGCGGTAAGCGACCATGCACTTCAGATCAGAGATATCTACAAGGCACATCTTGATATTAAGCAGAACCGAATTATGACACTGCTTACCATCGTTACCACCATTTTTACACCGCTTACGGTTATCGCAGGCTGGTACGGAATGAACTTTAAATATATGCCTGAGTTAAATTCAAAACTCGGCTATCCCATCGTTATTATCGTCAGTCTTTTCATTGTTGTCGGAAGCCTGGTTATATTTAAATTAAAAAAATGGCTGTAAAAAAATATTTTTTGTAACCTTTCGTTTCGTTCGTTTGTATTATGTGTGAAAGGCCTTAAAAAACAACTTACACAGGAGAACTCATGAGACCTGCATTAAATGAACTGGTCGAAAAGTACAAGAACAATCTCTACGCCGTGGCATTCAATGTTTGCAAAAACCCCGATGACGCAGAGGATGCAGTTCAGGACACTTTTGTTTCATACTTTTCGAACCGCAAAGAATTTGAGACGGAAGAACACGTAAAAGCATGGCTTATACGGGTGGCAATCAATAAAGCAAAAAATATTAACAATTCATTCTGGAGAAAAAACAAAGTCACTCTGGATGAAACAATGGAAACACTGGCTTTCGAAACGGAAGAATCAAAGGATCTTTTTGAAACTGTAATGAAACTTCCGGAAAAATATCGCATCGCCATTCACCTATTTTATTTCGAGGATTACACCGTAAAGGAGATTTCGGAGATTTTAAAAACTTCCGAAAGCAATGTGAAAGTAAGATTATCGCGTGGCAGAAACCTTCTCAAGGAAACATTAAAGGAGGGATGGGAAGATGACGAATAAAGAAAAATACAAACAGGCATTTTCGGTACTTCATACCTCCGAAAATTTTTCACCGGAGGTAGAAATAATGGCAAAATTAAATAAAAAGAACAAAATCAGAGGTATCATAGCAGCATGTATCGGAATTTTTACAATCGGAGGTTTGAGCACCACAGCTTATGCGGCTAATGTCGGAAACATTCAGAGACAGATTCAGCTCTGGGTACAGGGCGACCAGACAACCGCAACTCTCGATATCGATGAAACACAGGGCGAGTACAAGATTTCTTATACCGGCACCGACGGAGCCCCTGTAGAGATTAGCGGTGGCGGCATCACGATTGATATAAACGGAAATGAAAAACCTGTAAACGAACAGGAAATCATGGAACACATAATGATGCCTTCCGTAGAGTATCTGGATGATGGCACAATCTGGGTTTACTACAAAGACAGACAGATGGAAATCACCGACAAATTTGATGAAGAAGGCTTTTGCTTTACTCAGATAGCCGACGGTGGAATGACCTATTACATGACCATCAAAAAGAACGGAGGATACGGAATCGATACCATAAAATATCCAAGCAAAAAAGGATTTAATTACTAAAATTTTTAAGCGCAGTCTCAAGGGGCTGCGCTTTTTTTAGTTTGTTGATTTTAGGGTGTTTTTAAGGTAAAATATTTATCGGATAGCTGAATATTTTTTTGACTTGAATTAAGTAAGAGGGGTTACAAAAAATGAAAAAAATAGTAGAGATGTACAAATGTCCGAACTGCCAGGGAAAGCTGGAGAAAACGGACGATGCAAATGTGCTTCGCTGTATGTTCTGCGGAACCGAATTCGAGACAGAGGATTCAGAACCGGAAAAAGTTGAAGTCAAGGAAGAGGAAGTAAAGGAAGAAGCTCTTCCCAAGCAGAAGATGGAAACCGAGGACGGATTTACCAAATTCGAATGGTTTGACTACAGAACAAAATTCAAAAAACTTCTGACCGGCCACGATACCAAGGATGCAATGAGAACATTCGCATACTGTACTAACGAACTCGGAAACAGTGAGGCAATCATAAAATTCATCAAAAGAGAACTGGTTGATGAATGCGGAATATACTGTAAGGAGCATAAAGAGGAAAAATTAATCGCCTTTTTAAACAGTAAATCGATTAAGGGGCAGATTAATCCTGATGACAATGTTATCTTTTATGCCAATAACGGTATTTTCTCCTGCGGAAAACACGGATTTGTAATAACCGACAAAAAGATTGTTTTCTCGGGCAGAAAGCCTCGCGTAATAGAGTATACCAATCTTCGCAAACTCGCCTTTGATATGGAGTCCGATTTTGTAGATGTACGTCTTAACAGTTCTTATGATACTTCTTTCGGAACAATAGACGGGTCGAAAAAAGCACATGGTGCACTGGCAGCCTTAATCAGTGCCCTCGCTTTTGAAAACGAACCTGAGAGAGATAAAATTATCGTTACCAATTTTAACGATGATAACGATGACGATGATTAAATAATTAGCCTCTCCTTAACAGGGAGAGGCATTTTTGTAATATGGTGATTATACAGTTCATAAAAGAAAATATAATATGCGACATTCTGCTTATCTTTGCGCTTCTTTCGTGGGGAGTTACGATCGGCGCGATAATTTCCAGTAAGAAAACCGGTCATTATGTCTCGGGTCTTCCCGCTGTGGGAGGAATTCTTGTAATAATCGGATTTCTGACATCGTCGGTTAAATGGCTGGCGGTTTTGGGATTACTGGATCCGTATTTGGTTTATTTAATCTTTGTAGTGATTCCGGGATCGATAATAGCCGAAAGCAAAATCAAAAAATGGGAGCCTTCAGAGGAATACGACGGATTTCCTGTGGCTGATTTTACGAGATATAATAAAAGTTACGAGGAAATTCATACACCGTTTGAAGATTCGGATGGATATCTGGTGAACTACATTAACCGCTATATTATCATTTCAAAAAATGGCAGATACGAACTTTTAAAAGTGCAGTTTACGGACCGCATAATTGAGAGGTATGAATTCGACAGTATCGAAGAATGCCGCAAAAAAGCATCGCCAAAAGCAAAGTGGCAAAAAATGACAGGAGAAAAAGAGGCTTAAATGAAAAACATTAAAGAGAAAAGACCGCAGGATCCGGTAAGCAGGATTGAATATATGGAAGAGCTTTATGACAGAGGTTTAAAGCTCATAAAAGAAGCAGATGAAAATCCTCTGGCATTCTTAAGTTTTCAGTCCGAGATTGAAAAGCTCGAGCAGTACTACGGCGACGAAAGATGGAAAAATGATTTTGCGCTGGACGAGCAGGGCAAGTTACCGGCTGATTTAAAGCGCGGAGTTTTATCCGAAGACGGACTATATAATCTTTTAGAGCAGAACAAAGATGTTTTGGAAGAGGTTAAGGAAAAATATAAAGACGATCCCGAGGTTTCGGCGAAAATCAGATTTTTAGGATACGAGGATTTTAAGAAGGATATACTTAAAAATCACTGGAAAGTTTTCGGCGTCGAAATCTACGAGGACGGAGAATTAGCATATTCATTCGGCGATACGAAGGATAATGTTTATCCGCTTTACTCATGCACAAAGAGTATTCTTTCAATCGCGGTCGGTATCGCGCTTGACCGGAACAAAATAGATTTAAGTAAGAACAGTCTTTATTACATCCCTGAGAAATATAAGGCAAATCTTTCAAAGGAACAAAAGGAAAAATGGGAAAAACTCTCCCTTCACAGACTTATGACCATGTCCGTTCCGGGATTTCCTTTCAGAGCGCCCGACGATAATTATATGGATTTTTCACTTGCAAACGAAGATTTCAATCCCGACGAGATTTCGTTTAATTACAGCAATATCTGTTCATACATTGTCGGAGTGGCATTAACCGAAGCACTCGGAGAGGATGCATGGGAGTTTATAGAGAGAAATATTTTAAAACCGCTTGATATTACGGATGCTACTTGCAGCAGATGTTCGAAAGGCTACTTTTATGGTGCCTCGGGTATGGAAATGTCGGTTAACGATTTAAGTAAGGTCGGACTGCTCCTTTACAATAAAGGCGTCTATAACGGAAAGAGAATAGTCTCCGAAGAGTATCTGAAAAAGGCAACTTCAATCTTGCAGATGAACCGCGAGGGTGGCTACGGATATTATTTCTGGAAGTACCGCGAGGGATTCAGCATGAACGGCAAATTTAAACAGAAATGTTATATTTTACCGGAGCGCAAACTGGTTATAACATATCTTGCAGACATTGAGGACGGCTCAAACGTTTTGCGCGACAGCATGGAAAAGCACGTCCTTGGATTATAGAAAGTGGAAGTATTCGGTCAGGAGATTTTAAAATACGATTTTGATTATGCAGGATTTTTAGGAGAGATTAAATAATGCTCAGATTAAGGCCTTATAAAAAATGTGATGCCGCAAAAATCATCACATGGTGCAAGGATGAAAAAACGTTTCTTTTATGGGGAGGCGAGCATTTCGGTTCGTTTCCGATAACGGAAGAAATAATGAATACAAAATATTTTGATAATAACGGCGACTGCGCAGAGCCCGACAACTTCTATCCGATGACGGCATTTGACGAAGACGGAGCAGTCGGTCATTTTATCATGAGGTACATAAAAGGAAACAACAAAATCCTCAGATTCGGATGGGTCATCGTAGATGATGCGAAGCGCGGAAAGGGCTACGGCAAAGAGATGCTCCGTCTGGGTCTTGACTATGCCTTCAATATTTTGAAAGTAGACAAAGTTACAATCGGAGTTTTCGAAAATAACGCATGCGCGTACCACTGTTATCTGTCTGCAGGCTTTCGCCCGTCCACGGAACTTGAGGATTCCTTTGAGGAAATCATGGGCGAGACACAGAGAATCGTAGAACTGGAAATTACTAAGGAAGAGTATATTAAAGCACAGTAATGTAACCCGGGGGAGAAATATGGATTCAAACGGAATAATCATCGTAAAAGGATTTGACTGGGGGCCTGCGGTAACAAAGGTCGTTATTAAGCTCGGCATAGATTTTGACAAAACCCGAAACTTTGATACGACTCTGTTCTGTGTTAAGGAAAAAAGAACGAACGCCCTTGGCACCACGAATACGGAAAGAAAAATAACCGAAGTATACTGTTCGGACGAATCCGGAAACCGCATTGAGGGTAAGGGTGACTATCTTTCTATCGAAATGGCATTCGGACCCGACGAGGGTTCTCCGATGTATTATGATTTTCCGACCGGCTTTAACAAATGGTTTGATTATGAGATGGTTGTAAGAACCATATACGGACAGCAGACCAATTTAAAGAATGAAAAGTTTGTCTTTCCCGAGATTAAAGACGTTGATTTAACCGGAAAGTTCACGGGTTCCGAAGGTCATACCTTAACATATGCTTCCTACAAACCAGCGAACGCTTCCGAAGAAAACAAGCGCCCGCTTGTAATATGGCTTCACGGTATGGGCGAAGGCGGAACAGATCCCGTGATTACACTATACGGAAATAAGGTTGTACCGCTTTTCGGTGATGAGTTCCAGAAAATCATGGACGGCGCATACGTGCTGACTCCTCAGACCCCGACATTCTGGCTTCAGTGTAAGGAAGACGTTGCTTCCTGGCAGAAAAACAAGGGCGACGATTCGATTTATTTAAAAGACCTGAAAGAATTAATAGATAAATTCGCAGATGAAAACTATGTCGACAAAAACCGAATCATTGTCGGCGGCTGTTCAAACGGCGGATTTATGACGATGGACCTCATATTAAATTATCCCGATTACTTTGCTGCAGCTTACCCGATCTGCGAAGCTTTTCTTCCGAAGAAACTTAAAAAAGACAGATTATTGCCCCTAAAAGATATGCCGATCTGGTTTGTTTACGCGAAGAATGATTTTACGGTTATTCCCGCAAAATACGAAAAGCCGCTCTTAAAAATGTTTGATAAAATAGGCGCAGGCAATATTATTGTCAGTGAATTTGAGGATGTTCACGATACTTCGGGACAGTTTGAAAAAGACGGAAAAACCTTCCAGTATTACGGACATTTTTCATGGATTTATTTCTTCAATAATGAATGCATTGAAAACGGCGTAACCATCTGGGAATGGATGGCAAAGCAGACGAAGTAAATCCGATTAACATAATTGCAAAAAAATTCTTGACAATACCCTAAAAAATAATTATTATGATTTCACATACGAAAAAATGCGATGAAGGAATTATGCGTCGTTTGGAAGTTTCAGAGAGCCGGTGGTAGCTGTGAACCGGTACGAAAGAACGAATTGCAGTCTCACTCCCGAGCAGAACCCTCGAAAGGCAAGTAAAGGGCTCCGGCAAGCTCCGTTATCAAGGCTAGAGATATGATAGTATCTTACTGAGTGAC
>JAEEGF010522728.1_pt1 | contig 49271 bp, 43 predicted proteins | sample 9134171 | NCBI WGS metagenome assembly JAEEGF01 (sample SAMN16246542, study PRJNA631951) | gut metagenome | biome: gut microbiome; feature: rumen; material: AP-attached | host: Bos | place: Iran: Karaj | collected 2018-10
CCTTGGTTTCAAATTTGTTATTGATAATAACACCATTTTACAAAGCGTTATCTGATAAATATGGTCGTAGACTATTTCTTATGATTAACACAGTGGGAATGGGACTTGGAATGCTTATTGTAATGACAAGTAACTCAGTACCACAGTACATCATAGGTATGTTGTTTATGCTTTTCTTTACACCAAATGATATGCAGGTGCTCTATATTATGGAGACAGCTCCAAAGGAGAAGCGTGCCACATATTCATTTGTAGCCAAGGGAATTGCCCTTATGAGTGTATCATTTATCGGATTACTCACTAAGCTCTTCTTGAGAGAAGATGTAGCTAGCAGTTGGAAGTTGGTATACCTGATTCCAGTTATAGTAGCTCTTGTAGTTGGATTGTTATCAGTATTTTTCGTTCGTGAGACACCAGTGTTCTTGGAGCAGAGAATTGGTTTCTTGTCTATGACAGATGAGGAGAGAGCTAAGCGTGAAGCTGAGGCCAAGGCCAATAATACTTCAGAACAGGGTGGAGTATTTAATGCCTTGAAATTTATTTTCTCAAATAAGCAGTTGAGATGGATTCTGATTTCAGGATTTTTGTTCTTCGCAACTACATTTTACACATCATACTATGCTACAGTTCTCGAGGGTGCCATGAGCACAGAGATGGTGGCAACAGCACTTTTGATTTATCCATTCTGCAACGGTATCGTAACAATTTTGAGTGGAGTATTTTCAGATAAACTTGGAAGAAAGAACGTATGTCTTCTTCTGGGATCAGTTGCATTATTGGGACTTCTGTTCTTCGTGTTGGCTTGCCGTCTTGGATGGGGACCTATTGCAGCAGGAGTATTCTATGGATGCTCAATCGGTGGTTTGTGGTCTATGTCTGATACATTGATTCTCACAATGCCTGCAGAGTCCACACCATCAGGTATGAGATCATCTGTTATGGGTACAATCTCAGTTCTTATTGGAGCTGGTATGTTCATTGGACAGATTGCATTTATTATTGGTCACAACTTCATTCCTGTAGATGTATTATTCCTGGTAGTATGCGTACCATTTATGGCGTTATCTCTTATTACTTTAATGACCAAGGTAAAAGAGACCAAGTATGTAAACCTTGATGAAGTTACAGCAGATACTTTTAAGTAGATATAACTTTATGGGTGTATGAAAATATAACAAAGGATATTTACATATAGATATCTTATAATGAAACGAAAAAGAGGCGCTCTCCTGTATAATGGGAGGGCGCCTCTGATTTTGTTTATAAAATGGAAATAAGTGCCTGCACAGATTCGGCTGTAGTAGCCCAGCTTGTGGCGAAGCGAATGACAGAATGGTTGTTATCATATTTTTCTATATATGAATATTCCACCTGCTGTGACAATTTCTGCAGAGCATCATTTTCTATAATGAAGAAAATCTGGTTGCTAGGAGAATTGAGATATAACCTGTAGCCTTTCTCACGTAGGGCTTCGGTTATTTCTCTGGCATAGCTTATGGCTGTCTGGCCGATTTCTTCATATAGGTTATTAGTAAACAGTTCGTCGAACTGAATGCCCAGAAGTCTACCTTTGGCAAGAAGGGCTCCGTGTTGCTTAATCATTGTGAAGAAATGTGGAATGAGATTTGAATCAGGTATTACCACAGCTTCTCCAAACAAGGCACCGCATTTGGTTCCGCCTATGTAGAATACATCGCATAATTTAGCCAGATCGGCAAGTGTGATATCATTTTCCGGACAGGCAAGGGCGTAAGCAAGTCGGGCGCCATCTAAATATAGAGGAATATTGTGCTGGCGACATACCTGGCTTATGGCTGTCAATTCAGATTTGGAATATATAGTTCCATACTCGGTTGTCTGGGATACATATACCATTCCCGGTTTGACTGTATGATCCCTGTTTTCATCTATTTCATAAGAATGGAGGAAGTCTGCTATAGTTGCAGCGGACAACTTACCATCCGCTCCCGGCAGTGCTATAACTTTGTGACCGGTGTACTCGATTGCTCCTGCTTCGTGCACATTTATATGACCGCTATCTGCAGCAATAACTCCCTCGTATGGGCGTAATATGGATGCGATTACAGTAGCATTGGTTTGGGTTCCTCCTACTAGAAATTCTACCCTGGCATCAGGACAGTTACATGCCTTGCGGATTTTGTCACGGGCACTGGCGCATATTTCATCTGTGCCATAGCCGCTTGTGGATATGAGATTGGTGTCTACCATTCTGCGAATAATATTCTCGTGGGCACCTTCCTGGTAATCTGATGCAAACATAAGCTTATTTGCCATTTTCTTACTCCTTCTCTGTTGTAATATATTGTATAGTCCTTATTATTTATTATAATCGCCAGATATATTTTAATAAGGATGACAGCTTTTAGTCAATGAAAGAAATGATGAAGAATAAGCCGTGTTGTGCTATTATGGATACAATATTGATGATGTTTTAGACAGCATATTGTAAGGAGGTCTAATTATGGAATTTGATGTATTGGTTGCTAATAGAAGAAGCATTAGAGATTTCGCAGAGGGAGTCGAGATTTCTCGTGAAGATATTGAGCAGATGATTGAGTGTGCTCTTGAGGCTCCTACGTGGAAAAATACTGAAACAGGCAGATATTATGTGGTAAATACCCCTGAGATGGTTGAGAAGGTTAGAGCAGAGGCTCTTCCTGAATTTAATCAAAACAGTACTCGTGATGCTGCAGCTTACGTTGTTACCACATTTGAAGCTGAGAGATCTGGATTTGAACGAGATGGAAATCCTACAAATGAGCTTGGAAATGAGTGGGGTGCTTACGACCTGGGATTACAGAATCAATTATTTATTTTAAAGGCTACAGAGCTGGGATATGATTCTCTGATTATGGGCATTAGAGATGTGAATGCCTTGAGAGATATTTTCGGTATTCCAGAAAGTCAACATGTGGTTGCAGTTATTGCTTTGGGTAAACGTCGTGAAGATATGAGCAAACCTCCAAGAAAGACTTTGGAGAAGGTGGCTAAATTTCTATAGATATAAATTTGACTGTTGATAAGTCATATAGATTTGACTGTTGATAAGTCATAATAAACTGGATATAAGGACAGGTGAATAAGGTGAAGGTATTAATAATTATATTAGGGGTTTTGGTAGTATTATGCTTGTTGATGCTTGTGTTTGTGCGATTTATATTTGAGCAGACATACAAAGCATTTAATATTGATCCACAGGATGAGGTTATGCTCTATCATTTTCCACATTATGAGAAGCTGGGCTTTAAGAGAAAGCCTGTGGAGTTTGACTCTCTGGATGGCAATAGGCTGACAGGCTATATATATGATCCGGAAAATGAGCCTAAGGGATTGATTGTATTCTCTCATGGAATATGGTCTGGCCCGGAGGAGTATCTCATATTGATAACATGGCTTGTGAGACATGGTTGGAAGGTTTTTACTTACAACTACACTGCTTACAATGGCAGCCAGGGCAAGAGCGCCAAGGGACTTCCACAGTCTCCATTGGATTTGCATGCTGCTTTGAATTATATAGAAGCTAATTCTGAGTTGAATAAGTACAAGAAAGTGCTGTTAGGTCATAGCTGGGGAGCTTATGCTACTTCTGCTGTGTTGAACTATGATCATGATGTATATGCAGCATGTTCTATGTCTGGTTTTAATGATCCTCTTACAATTTCTGTGGAGGCAGGTAAGCAGATGTTTGGACCGGTTGCAGGGATTTTGAAACCATTTATCAATATTATAAATCATATGAGATTTGGCTCTCAGGCTGATATGACAGCAGTGGATGGAATTAACAAAAGCGGTATTCCTGTCCTTCTAAGCCATGGAACAGGTGATGATTTCATAGTATATAATGTGTCTAGCATTGTATGTCACAAGTCGGAGATTACAAATCCAAATGTGCAATATATAACATTGAATGAAGAGGGCAGAAATGGCCATAATACTTTCTTTGGAACTGCAGAATCAGAGAAATATCTGGCTGATATAATGGCAGATGTGAAGGAGATGCAGAAGCATTATCCAAAGGGCAAGATTCCTCATGATGTGAAAGTGGAATATATTGCTACCAAGGATAGGGACAAAGTGAACCAGCCAAATGAACAGTTCTATGCTCAGATAGATGAATTCTTCTCTGAAGCTGTAGGATAGCAGAGGAACCTTTGATATGAGCTGCCCATTGGCTTAAAAGAAGTAAGGCGGAAGGCTACATGATACAGATTGATTTAATAACAGGCTTTCTCGGCGCAGGGAAGACTACCTTTCTGAGAAAGTATGTAAAATATTATACGGACCAGGGCCTTCGAGTTGGTATTCTGGAAAATGATTTTGGAGCGGTAAATGTTGATATGCTTCTGCTTCAGGATTTGAGAAGTGAAAATTGTGAGATTGAAATGGTCATTGGCGGAGATAGGGATTGTCATTACAGACGACTCAAAACCAAGCTTATATCCATGAGCATGACAGGGTATGACCGAATAATAATGGAGCCTTCGGGAATATTTGACATGGATGAATTCTACGATGTGCTCAGAGAAGAGCCCTTGGAGAGATGGTATGACATTGGCAATATTATTGCTGTGATGGATGCCAAGATGCCACAGCATTTATCCAGGGCGGGAGAGTATGTTATGGCGTCTCAGCTGGCAAATGCGGGGGCTATAATATTTAGCAAGATGGATTTGGCTTCTGAGGAAGATGTGAACAGAAGCTACGAATTTCTGGATAAGGTTACAGAAGAGTACAATACAAGGAAAAACCTCAGAGATTTGGTGATAGCTCAGAATATGGATGATTATGGCAAGGAGGATTTTGCCAACATTTCACAGGCAGGATACCAATTGTCTAATTATGTGAAGAAGGTGCTTCTGGCAGAGAAGGCTTATATGACTGTATATCTATTGAATCATGGTCTGTCCCAGGAAGATATAGAAGCCAAGGTGGCCGGGCTCTTTGCTGATGAGTCTTTTGGAGAAATCTATCGAATCAAGGGATTTTATGGAAATGATGATGAGGGTTGGTATCAGTTAAATGCCACTAGGGATGAAACTGAGATTGCTCCTATTAAAGTGGGGCAGGAAGTTATAATTATCATCGGAAATGATTTGGATGAGGATAAAATCAAGGCATATATGGAAAGGAGCTTATGATTATGGCACAGATACAGGATATACCAATGGACATTGTAGATGAGGCTGCAAAGAGAAATAAAGAAATAATCAAGACCAGTATAATAGGTGTTGTTGCAAATGTAATACTTGCAGCTTTTAAGGCTGTTGTTGGACTGGTTACCAATTCTATTGCGGTAACTCTCGACGCGGTAAATAATTTATCTGATGCTTTGGCTTCAATTATAACTATTGTGGCTACTGTGCTGTCTGGTAAACTGCCCGACAAGAAGCATCCTCTAGGCTATGGCAGAATAGAATATTTAAGTGGTATGATTGTGGCTGCATTGGTACTCTACGCAGGTATTACTGCCGGGGTGGAATCAGTCAAGAAGATTATTCATCCTGAGGCGGCAGATTACAGTATGATTTCCCTTGTAATCATAGCTGCTGCTGTAGTTGTGAAATTTGTAATGGGAAGACTTATTGCTGCCAAGGGCAAGGAGCTGAATTCAAGTTCGCTTATTGCAACTGGTGCAGATGCCAGCTTTGATTCGGTGTTATCTCTGTCGGTTTTGATTTCGGCAATTATATTTATCAAGTTCCATATATCTCTGGAAGCCTATGTGGGTGTGGTTATTGCCATAATAATTATAAAGTCCGGTTTCGAGATGATGAGAGATACAGTGGATGAGATATTAGGCCAGAGAGCAGAGAAGGATATGGTTGCGAAAATCAAATCTCTCATTAATGAGGAGGAAGAGGTTCGCGGTGCATATGATCTGTTCATCAATAATTATGGCCCTAATAAGAATTATGCATCTATCCATATTGAACTACCTGATACAATGACAGTTGATGAGGTGGATGTGTTGACTCGTAGATTACAGGCCAAAGTATATACAGAGACTGGCGTGATTCTTACAGGCGTAGGTGTATATTCTTTTAACACCAGCAATGAGGAAGTGGCACATATGAGAAATGATATATCTCATATTGTGATGAACCACGAGTGGGCTATACAGATGCATGGTTTCTATGTAGATATGGAGAGTAAAGCTATCCGATTTGATGTAGTATTTAGCTTCGCTATTAATCCTGATGAGGGTGTTGAGATTTTGACCAGAGAGATTGGTGAGAAATATGAGGGTTACATGATTTATATTTCTCCTGATATAGATATAGCTGATTAATTATTTGGAGGATTTAAAATGTATATAGTAGCAGGACTTGGAAATCCTGGGTTGAAATATAGACATACAAGACACAATGCGGGTTTTGATGTGATAGATGTGCTGGCAGACCAGTATGGTATTGCTGTGAAGGAAAGCAAGCACAAGGCTCTTATTGGCAAGGGCGTAATAGACGGGCAGCAGGTTATGCTGGTGAAGCCACAGACCTTTATGAACCTAAGTGGCGAGAGCCTTATAGATATTGTCAATTTCTATAAGCTTGATCCAACAGAGGATGTGATTGTAATCTCTGATGATGTGACTTTAGATCCGGGAAATATCAGAGTCCGCAGAAAAGGCAGTGCCGGCGGTCATAATGGCCTGAAAAATATTATAGAACATTTTCACACAGACCAGTTCCTGAGAGTGAGAGTGGGAGTGGGCAAGCTGCCAACAGGTGGAGATATGATTGCTCATGTTCTGGGAAGACCTCCAAAGGATGATCGAGCAGAGATTGAAAAGGCTTATGACATGGCAGCAGATGCTGTGAGATGCATTATGAATCAAGGGGTTGAGGAAGCTATGAATAGCTTCAATGGAAAGAAAGCTTGAGGAATTTGTAAATGAACAGTTTTTTGATTCCATTCAAAGACATGCCAAACATCGAAGAAATTCGAGATGGTTTGGCCAAGGGTACAAATACATATGAGATAGTAGGAGTGTTGGATAATTTCAAACCTCATTTAATATATGGAGTTGGGCACGATGTGCCTGTGAAATTAATCATTACTTATGACGAAACCAGAGCAAAGAACCTGATGGAAAGTTATGCTTTCTTTGATGAGAATGTATATTATTATCCACCCCGTGATTTGCTTTTTTATCAGTCGGATATTCATAGCAATGCTCTGACCAGAGACAGAATCGAGGTTGTGAGAGCACTGCTAGAGGGCGGTCCTGTAACTGTTGTTACAACTATTGATGCCTTGATGAATAAGTTGCCACCAATGGATACTTATAAGCGAGGTGTATTTAGCATATCTATAGAGGATGAGATAAATGTAGATGAAATCCGCAAGAAGCTGGTTATGCTGGGCTATGAGGCTGTAAGTCAGGTGGAACATCCCGGTGAGTTTGCGGTGAGAGGTGGAATTATTGATATCTACTCTCTTACGGAGGAGAACCCTGTGCGAGTAGAGCTCTGGGGTGACGAGGTGGATTCCTTGAGATTCTTTGATCCAATGACACAGAAATCTGTGGAGGAAATCAAGGAAGTAACAATCTATCCTGCAGTGGAATTGGTGTTGACTCCGGATGAAATTGCTGAGGGATTGAATCTTATTGAGGCAGATTCTAAAAAACTTTACGAGCTATATCGCAAGGACATGAAGACAGAGGAAGCTCACAGAGTCCAGACCATGGCATCTACTCTTATTGATCAGACCAGAGAGTGGGGTATTAGCAGTGGTTTGGAGACTCATTTGACATATTTTTTGAATGAGACGGTGGGATTGTTGTCATATTTCCCACAGGATACCCTTGTGATTTATGACGAGATGACACATATACAGCAGTGCATCAAGGCTGTGGAGGATGAATTCTCTGAGAGTATGACAGCTCGTCTGGAGAAAGGCTATTGCCTGCCACGACAGGTGGATATGCTCATTCCTAAGAAGCAGCTGGCGGCGGAATTAAACAAGCGCCGTGGGGTGATAATGTCTACCTTGGAGAGCAAGAAGGGCTTGATAAATATTTCTGATAGAGCCGGAGTTAAGGCGGTATCAGTGGGAAGCTATAATGGACAGTTTGATTTACTTCTCAAGGATTTGAAGAAGTATAAGAGAAATAAGTATCGCATACTGCTTCTGTCGCCGTCGCGAACCAGAGCTAAGCATCTGTCAGAGATTCTGATGGATGAGGACATATCTTGCTTCTATACGGAGGATTATGACCATGACATACATCCTGGAGAGATTATGATTGCCCCTGGTAATATTTCTCGCGGTTATGATTTGAGTGAGGTGGCCTTTGTGCTCTTGAGCGAGCAGGACATATTCGGTGCCAAGCCCAAGAAGAAGAAAAAGAAATTCAAGTATGAGGGTGAGGCTATCGCCCAGTTTACAGATTTACATGTGGGAGATTATGTAGTTCATGTGAACCATGGACTTGGAGTCTACCAGGGATTTGAGAAGATTGAGGTGGACAAGGTTGTCAAGGATTATATTAAGATTTCTTATGCCAAGGGCGGAAATCTCTATATTCCGGCCAATCAGCTGGACACCATTCAGAAATACAGCAGTGCAGATGGCAAGAAGCCGAAGCTGAATACCCTAGGAACTCAGGAGTGGGCCAATACCAAAGCCAGAGTTCAGCATGCAGTTGGTGTTGTTGCCAAGGAACTGGTGGATCTCTATGCAATTCGTCAGCAGGACAACGGTTTCGTCTATGGACCTGATACTGTATGGCAGCAGGAGTTTGAGGAAGCATTTCCATATCAGGAGACAGATGGCCAGCTTCAGGCTATCGAGGATGTGAAGCGTGATATGATGAGCACCAAGATTATGGATAGATTGATCTGCGGTGATGTGGGTTATGGCAAGACTGAGGTGGCAATTCGTGCTGCTTTCAAGGCTGTGCAGGAAGGTAAGCAGGTGGCATATCTGGCGCCAACTACCATTTTGGCAGGGCAGCAGTACAATACTTTTAAGCAGAGAATGGCAGGTTATCCCGTAAATATTGGATTGCTCAATAGATTCGTCTCTACCGCTGAGCAGAAGAAGACTATTGAGGGGGCCAAGAATGGCCAGATGGACATTATAATTGGAACTCACAGACTTCTGTCCGCGGATGTGAAATACAAGGATTTAGGTCTTCTTATAATTGATGAGGAACAGCGATTTGGAGTAAAACAGAAAGAGAAAATCAAGCAGATGAAACAGACTGTGGATGTGCTTTCTATGTCTGCCACACCAATTCCTAGATCTCTGCACATGAGCCTGATTGGTATACGAGATATGAGTGTACTTGAGGAGGCACCTATGGAGAGGCGACCTATACAGACCTTTGTATTCGAGTACAACGAGGAGATGATTCGCGAGGCTATACTTCGAGAGATGGCCAGAGGCGGACAGGTGTATTATGTCTATAATCGTGTGAGAAATATTGCTGACATAACTGCACATATACAGCAACTGGTTCCGGAGGCTAATGTGGAATATGCCCATGGCAAAATGACAGAGAGCCGTATGGAACAGATAATGTATGATTTCATAAATGGTGATATCGATGTGCTGGTATCCACAACCATTATTGAGATTGGTATAGATATATCCAATGTAAATACCATCATTATTCATGACTCAGATCAGCTGGGATTGTCCCAACTCTATCAGCTTAGAGGACGAGTTGGCAGAAGTAATAGAAATGCTTATGCCTTCCTTATGTACAAGAGAGACAAGATGCTGAAGGAAGTGGCTGAGAAGAGACTGGCAGCCATCAAGGAATTTACTGATTTGGGAAGCGGCTTCAAGATTGCCATGAGAGATCTGGAGATTCGTGGGGCAGGAAACCTTCTGGGCCAGGAACAGCATGGCCACATGGAAGCTGTAGGTTATGATTTGTATTGCAAGATGCTCAATGAGGCGGTAAAGCGCGAGAAGGGTATGGCGGTCGAGGAAGTATTTGAGACTACCATCGACTTGGAAATTGATGCATATTTGCCAGAGAATTATGTGCCAAGTGAAAGTCAACGACTGGATATATACAAGAGAATTGCATCAATTGATTCTGAGGATGCCAGAGATGAGATGCTAGATGAGCTTATTGACAGATTTGGTGAGCCATCCAAGCCGGTTATGAATTTGCTATTTGTGGCTATGCTTAGAATGGAAGCTCACAATGCATTTATCATAGATATATCTCAGAAGGGGGATGTCATAATATTTACCATGTATGACAGAGCGCCTATCGATGTGTCGGCTATTCCTGATTTTATACAGCGCAACCAACCTTATGTGAAATTTGTGGCGGATTCTAAGAATCCTGCTTTCCATTTTTACTATAAGAAAAATTCCATGATCAAAGCCAAGGATGTGCCGGATAAAACCCTTGAGATGGTGCGACAAATTGGGGAATTAAAACAGGAGTCTTTGGTGGACAAAAGTACTTCCAAACGAGTATAATTATAAAAGTGTGAAAAATTAAAACTAGAGGAGTATTATGTGATGAAAACAAAGAAAATTATGGCATTTGCTCTCACTGGAGCTATTGCATGTGCGACTCTCTTAGGGGGCTGCGGCAAGTTAAATGCCGACGAGACATTGATTACAATTAAGACTGGAGATACTACAGACAGCATCTCTTTAGGATATGGAAATTTCGCGACTAGATATACTCAGTCCAACTATGATGGAGTATACCTGTCATATTATGGAAATTCATACTGGTCACAGGAAGTTGAAGAAGGCAAGACCTTTGAAGATCAGGTAAAGGAAAGTGCGATTGATGCCATGGAGCAGGAATATCTCCTTGCTAAGCATGCTCAGGAGTATGGAATTACAATTTCCGAGGACGAGCAGAAGAAGATTGATGAGGCTGCCAAGTCATTTATGGAATCCAACAAGGAGAGCACCCTTGAGGAACTGACAGCCAGCGAGGAAGTTGTAAAGCAGTATTTGACAAATCAGTATTATTCAACCAAGGTTGCTGAGGCTATCAAGGATAAGGCTGAGGTAAATGTAACTGATGAGGAAGCTGCTCAGAGAAAGATTACTTATGCTTACATCAGCACTGTAGTTAAGACTGATTCAAATGGAAGTCAGACACCATACGAGAAGGATGAGTTAGAGCAGTTGAAGCCAAATGCGGAGAAGGTTGCAGCTTCAAGTGATTTTGAAAATGAAGCTAAGGAACTTGGATTTACTGTTAAAGAGAAAACATACGGAGCTGATGAGACAGAACTCAATGAGGCTGTTGTAAAAGCTGCAGATGCTTTGACTACAGAGGGGGAGATTTCTTCTGTTGTTGAGGTGGAAAATGATGGATATTACATCATTCGTCTGGACAGCAAGTATGACAAGGAAGCAAGTGACGCCAAGAAGACTGAGTTGGAGGAGAAGGCTCGTACTGACTATTTCAATCAGATTTTAGATGGATGGAAGGGCGAGATTACCTGGACTGTAAATGATAAAGTATGGTCTAAGGTGAAGTTTGATTCTCTGTTCAAGACAGAAGACAAGTAAGTAGATACTATTCAAAAGTAAAAACCTGTGCTATAATATCGAAGATTATGAGTTAGCATATGAGGTGTTATTGATATGGAACAATTTGTTGTACATGGAGGTAATCCGCTCGTAGGTGAAGTTGAAATTAGTGGAGCCAAGAATGCGGCCCTTGCTATATTGGCAGCAGCAATTATGACAGATGAGACTGTAGTAATTGAGAATTTGCCAGACGTACGTGACATTAACATCATGCTTGATGCGTTGAGCGATATCGGAGCTCACGTAGACAGAATAGATAGACATACAGCCAAAATTAATGGAAGTACAATCAGGTCACTGAGTGTAGATTACGAATATATTAGAAAAATACGAGCTTCTTACTATCTGTTGGGAGCTTTGCTTGGTAAATTTAAAGAAGCTGAAGTTGCACTTCCAGGAGGATGTGTAATCGGAAGCCGTCCAATTGATTTGCATGTAAAGGGATTTAAGTCTCTTGGAGCCAATGTAGAAATCAGCTTTGGTCTTATTTCTGCCAAGGCAGATAAGCTGGTTGGAAATCATATATATATGGACAAGGTTTCTGTTGGAGCTACTATCAATGTTATGATGGCAGCAGCTTTGGCTGAGGGCAAAACTATTATTGAAAATGCAGCCAAGGAACCACACGTAGTAGATGTGGCCAATCTTTTGAATGCCATGGGCGCTAACATCAGAGGTGCAGGAACAGATGTTATTAGAATTGTTGGAGTTGAGAAGCTCCATGGAGCAGAATATTCAGTTATTCCTGATCAGATTGAAGCAGGTACATTTATGTGTGCTGCTGCAGCTACCAAGGGTGATATTCTTGTGAAAAATGTTATTCCAAAACATTTGGAAGCAACAAGTGCCAAGCTTATAGAGGCAGGATGCTCTATAGAAGAGTTTGATGACGCAGTTCGCGTGGTTGCCAATAAGCCACTTACCAGCACATCTGTAACCACATTGCCATATCCGGGTTATCCTACAGATATGCAGCCACAGATTACAGCGGTTCTTGCAATTGCCAATGGAACCAGCGTTGTTACAGAAAGTATTTTTGAGAATCGTTTCAAATATATTGATGAACTTAACAGAATGGGTTCCAACATTCAGGTTGAGGGAAATGTAGCTATTGTAAAGGGCGTTGAGAAATATACCGGAGCAGAGGTTTGTGCTCCTGATCTTCGCGCAGGTGCAGCTCTTGTTATTGCAGGTCTTGCTGCAGAAGGATTTACAATTGTAGATGATATACATTTCATTCAGAGAGGTTATGAAAACTTCGAGGTTAAGCTTGCAGGCCTTGGGGCTGAAATTGCCAAGGTATCAAGTGACAAAGAATTGACTAAGTTTATGATGAAGGTATCATAGAATTTAGAAATATATTAGTAGAAATAAAGCGTAACAGTTTGATGCTGTTACGCTTTTTATAATATGCTATAAAATTGATTTGATGAAAATTTCATGATTGTCTGGAGTTGATAAATCTACCATCTCTCCGCTGTCCAGTTTCACAATTGGTCTAGACAGAGCGTTGTTGTTCAGGAATACTACCTGTCCGCTTCTTCCGTCGCTTAGAAGCACACGGCTGTTGGAATAACAATTGGCAACTCTTTTTAAGAAAGTATATATAACTTCAGGATTATACTTTTGGAAACCGTCCTGCTCAAATTCATAGATTACCTGGAAAGCACATTTTGGTGAACGATAACTTCTTGCAGCTGTCATGGCATCATATACATCTGCCAAAGCAATGATAGAAGCAAATTCATCGATTTCGTCTCCCTCTAATCCACGAGGATAACCAGAACCGTCAAATCTCTCATGATGCTGTAAAGCTGCCAGCTTGATTCTGGTATCGAATTTGGTATTCTTTAAAATCTTGTATCCTGCAAGAGGATGGCTCTTGATGAGGTCGAATTCCTCGTCAGTTAATTTGCCCTGCTTGTTTAGTACTTCTGGCGGAACCTGAGTCTTGCCGATATCATGTAATAGACCTGCTATTGTTAATAGGTCTAATTCTTCTCGTGAATACTTCAACCATTTACCAATGGCACGGGCGATAAGAGCTACATTTAATGAGTGGGCATAAATTGTATCGTCCACTGAACGCATGTTGTGTACCATATCGAAAATCTCAAGGGATGTTTTGGATGCAAACAATTCTGATGGAACTTTCAGCATATGCTGTGACAGATCATCATCTACATTTCCTGAGATAATTTGGTCAAAATAATCCTTTAATGAGACCATGCTGTTGGTGAAGCTCATCTGATATTTCTGAAATTTTGGAGACACCTGAATCTTGCTGGAGAAGGACATGCTTTCCATCTGACTTGTGGCATGAGACTCTGCTGGCTTAGGTGCCGCAGGCTTTTTTATTTCCACAGATGGGATTGTTATGCGCTGAACCTCTTCCTCTGACAGATCTGTCAATAGCTGAGATATGTCATCCTGTATAACTTTTTCGTTGTTCTTCTTGGATGCTGTATCATCGGTTACCATTACATTATCAATATTGTAAAATGATAACCTTGCAATGAGCTGTGGGCTGAGAACTGTGCCTTCGTCGGCAATAATTTGCCCGCGTTTTGTTTCGATTGCCTGAGCTACAACCATGCCGGACTCAAGCTTCTTGCTAGATATTTTAACCATGTTAACCCCCATGACTAGTAAATGCACAATTGCATTAATATTACATTATATATATGAACAATAAACTTCTTGTAAACATTATAGTGTTAAATAAAGGGCTTTGGCAACATTTTTCTGATATGTATAAGGGGCATATACAATTTGTGTGAAATGTAGTAATCAGGGTTGACATCCGTGTTGTATCGGTGTAAATTTCCATAAGTAATATAAATTTCATGAATGAACTCTCTTATTCAGAGTGGTGGAGATACATAGGATCTGTGAAGCCACGGCAACCCCATTTTGGAAGGTGCCAACCTGAGCGAGCAAAACGAACAATAAGGGATTTGATTTGCTAATAAATTAAATCCGCTTATGCGGATTATTTTTTTATGCTTAAATTGATGAGTTCAAATGAACAACAGAAAGGATATATAAAATGGAAAAGAAGATTTTTACTTCAGAGTCAGTAACAGAAGGACATCCTGACAAAGTCTGCGATATGGTTTCAGACGCTATCTTGGATGCTTGCTTCGAGCAGGATCCAATGAGCCGTGTTGCTTGTGAGACAGCAAGCTGTACAGGATTCGTTCTTGTAACAGGAGAGATTACAACAAAGGCACAGCTTGATATTCCTGCAATCGTAAGAAAGACTGTTGTTGATATCGGATATGATGATGGTAAGAAGGGTCTTGATGGAAATTCATGTGCAGTATTCGTAGCACTTGATCAGCAGTCAGCTGATATCGCTATGGGAGTTGACAAGGCACTTGAAGCTAAGGAAGGAACTCTTGGTGATGACTTGGATACAGGTGCTGGAGATCAGGGTATGATGTTCGGTTATGCTACTAATGAGACAGAGTCATACATGCCATACTCTATCGACCTTGCTCATAAGCTGGCACTTCAGCTTACAAAGGTTAGAAAAGATGGTACACTTTCATACCTTCGTCCAGATGGTAAGACACAGGTTTCAGTTGAGTATGATGAGAACGACAAGCCAATTAGATTGGAAGCAGTTGTATGTTCTACACAGCATGATGAGGATGTAACACAGGAGCAGATTCATGCAGATATCAAGAAGTATGTATTTGATCCAATTCTTCCTGCAGAGCTTATTGATGAAAATACTAAGTTCTTCATTAACCCAACAGGTCGTTTCGTAATCGGTGGACCTCACGGTGATGCAGGTCTTACAGGACGTAAGATTATCGTTGATACATACGGTGGAATGGCTCGTCACGGCGGCGGTGCTTTCTCTGGAAAGGACTGCACTAAGGTTGACCGTTCTGCAGCTTATGCAGCTCGTTACGTTGCCAAGAATATCGTTGCAGCAGGACTTGCTGATAAGTGTGAGATTCAGCTTTCATACGCTATCGGTGTTGCACAGCCTACATCTGTTCGCGTGGATACATTTGGCACAGGTAAGGTTTCAGAGGAGAAGCTTGTTGAAATCGTAAGAGAGAACTTCGACCTTCGTCCAGCTGGAATTATCAAGATGCTTGACCTTCGTCGTCCAATCTATGGTAAGACAGCTGCTTACGGTCACTTCGGCCGTACAGATATTGATCTTCCATGGGAAGCTCTTAACAAGGTTGATGACCTTAAGAAATATTTATAGTCAAATCTAAAATTTTTATTAAATAATTTTAGTGAATAACTATAACGAAATATAAATGATATAATAAGTCCAAGGTTGTTGTGACCTTGGGCTTATTTTTAGCTTAAACAGGTTGTGTAACCGACACCAGAGTTTTAGTGGAGGCGCGGATGAAGCTTAGGACAAGAATGACAATAGCATTTTGCATAATTATATTTTTGCCTATTTTTATGATGGTAACCGGGTATTTTATATTTACCCATATGATGCCATATTTAAATGTATCCATTGATATGGGCTTCTATAGAAAGCTGGCTGAGATGCCGGGCATCGAGGACGCGGCCAAGACAGTGCTGGTTATGTTTATATTTATCTTAATATTTACCGCGGGAATATTGATTGCCTGGACTTACGGTGGAATTGTCGCCAGGCTCAAGAAACTTAACAAGGCGGTGGAAAATATTAGAGATGGAAATCTGGACTTCAAGATTGACACCAGCGGTGAAGATGAAATCAGTGAACTGAGTCAGACGTTCGAGGAGATGCGCCGGAGACTTAAGGAAAATGCAGAGGAGAAAATTGACGCGGAAAATGAACAGCGTATGCTTATTTCCAACATCGCTCATGACTTAAAAACTCCTATCACTGCTATCAAGGGTTATTCGGAAGGGATTCTGGATGGTGTGGCGGACACTCCTGAGAAGAGAGATAAATATATCAAGACTATATACAATAAGGCCAACGAGATGAATACCCTTATTAATGAGTTGACTTTGTATACCAATATTGATACCAACAGGATTCCATATAATTTCAACAAGTTGAATGTGAGAAATTATTTTGATGACTGTATTGAAGAGTTGGAGCTGGATTTAGAGAATCAGAATATTCAGCTGACATATTTTAACTCTGTGGAAGAAGATGTGCTTATGATTGCGGACCCTGAGCAATTAGGTCGCGTGATTCATAATATAATAGGAAATTCTGTGAAATATATGAAGTCTCAGGAACCTTCCTTTATTAGTGTCAGGGTTCGAGATGTGGGAGATTTTGTTCAGATAGAAATCGAGGATAATGGTCGTGGAATTGCAGCCAAGGATCTGCCACATATATTTGACAGATTCTATAGAGCTGATGCTTCGAGAAATTCAGCTACAGGTGGAAGTGGAATTGGACTTTCCATTGTGAAGAAAATCATAGAAGATCATGGCGGTAAGATATGGGCGACAAGTAAGGAAGACGCGGGAACAGTTATGTACCTGGTTCTTAGAAAATATCAGGAGGTAAGAAATGAGTAGAGTATTGATAATTGAAGATGAGCAGGCAATTGCAGAACTTGAGAAGGATTATCTGGAATTAAGCGGTTTTGAGGTTGTTGTGGAAAATGATGGAGCAAAGGGCTGCGAAATTGCTTTGGCGGAGGACTTCGATATATTTGTATTGGATTTGATGCTTCCTGGTATGGATGGATATGATATCTGCAAGGCCATTCGCGAGGAGAAGAACACTCCAATTCTCATGGTGTCAGCCAAGAAGGATGACATTGACAAGATTCGCGGATTGGGACTTGGAGCTGATGATTATATTACAAAACCATTTTCACCAAGCGAGTTGGTTGCCAGAGTGAAGGCTCATTTGGCCAGATATGAGAGATTGGTGGGAAGTGCCAGAGAGCTCAATGATATTGTGGAAATTCGAGATATCAAGATTGATAAGTCCGCTAGAAGAGTGTGGATCCGCGGTGAGGAAACAGCATTTACCACCAAGGAATATGAGCTGTTGCTATTTTTGGCTGAGAATCCTAACAGAGTATATAGCAAGCAGGAATTGTTCCAGGAAATCTGGGACATGGACTCAGTGGGAGATATTGCCACTGTTACAGTTCATATCAAGAAAATCAGGGAGAAAATAGAATTGGATACAACCAAGCCACAGTATATTGAGACTATATGGGGCGTGGGCTACCGCTTTAAATTATAATGAAGTTAGATATGTTATATGAAGATGAGAATATTATAGTAGTTCATAAGCCGGCAGGAGTGGCGGTGGAAAATGCCAGAGCCAGCAGTATGGATATAGTTGCCATGGTTAGAAATCATTTCTTGCCAGACAGTAGCTATGTAGGCTTGGTACACAGACTGGATCAGCCGGTGGAAGGAATTATTGTAATAGGTAAGAACAAGACTGCCACAGCAAAGTTGTCCAAGGAGTTGCAGCAACATAATTTTACCAAGAGATATTATGCTCTTGTGACAGGGGAGGTGCCGGAATCCGGCAGACTTGAGGATTACATTGCCAAGGATGCCAAGACCAAGATGGCAGTGGATGCCACGCCAGATAATGGTAAGAAGTCGGTCCTTGAATACAAGGCAGTTGAAAAGCCAGATGGACAGGAGGCTGATGTAACTTGTTTGGATATCCTTTTGGAGACTGGTAGATTTCACCAGATTAGATTCCAGCTTTCCAAGAGAGGCTGGCCTATATTGGGTGATGTGAAATACGGTGGTGAAAATGATTCTCGATTTAAGCGAGGAGCTATTGCGCTTTGTGCATACGAATTATCATTTACCCATCCTGTTACAGGAGAGACCATGACTTACAGGATTAAACCTGACTGGCTTCTGTAGATTATGGTGGTAAATGTATATGGAATCTGATGGAACAAGTGATTGTTGGGAATTGTTGAAATGTAAGAAGCCTTGAAGATGGGCTTCTTTTTTGTTAGAATACCCTGTAGCGATGTGTCAGTAAATCGCGAAAAATTTGTGGCCCTAAATGGGTTAGGGTTAGTAAGCCTTACATGGGGTAAGGTGAAGAGAAATGGAGATTAGAAAAATGGCAAAAGACAAGAAATTAGTAGAAGAAATCACATCTATGGATGTGGACTTTGCTCAATGGTACACAGATGTTGTTAAGAAGGCAGAGTTAATGGTTTACTCTAGCGTCAAGGGTTGTATGATTTTCAAGCCGGCAGGATATGCTTTGTGGGAAAATATACAGCATGAGTTAGACAGACGTTTCAAGGAGACAGGTGTAGAAAATGTATACTTGCCAATGTTTATTCCTGAGAGCTTGCTTCAGAGAGAGAAGGATCATGTAGAAGGATTCGCTCCTGAGGTTGCCTGGGTTACACAGGGTGGTTTAAATGATTTGCAGGAGCGCTTATGTGTGCGCCCTACATCTGAGACTTTGTTCTGTGATTTCTACAAGGATGAGATTCATTCTTACAGAGATTTGCCAAAGGTATATAATCAGTGGTGCTCTGTAGTTCGTTGGGAGAAGGAGACAAGACCTTTCCTTCGTTCTAGAGAGTTCTTGTGGCAGGAGGGACATACAGCTCATGCTACAGCAGAGGAAGCTGAGGAGAGAACACAGCAGATGCTTAATCTATATGCTGACTTCTGTGAGGAAGTTCTTGCAATGCCAGTAATTCGTGGACGCAAGACAGACAAGGAGAAGTTCGCTGGTGCTGAAGCTACTTACACTATCGAAGCTTTGATGCATGATGGTAAGGCTTTGCAGTCAGGTACATCTCATAACTTTGGTGATGGATTCGCCAAGGCATTTGGTATTCAGTATACAGACAAGGACAACAAGCTGAAGTATGTACATCAGACATCATGGGGTATGACTACTCGTTTGATCGGTGCTTTGATTATGGTACATGGTGATGATTCGGGATTGGTATTGCCACCAGCCATTGCACCTGTGCAGGTAGATGTAATTCCTATTATGCAGCACAAGGAAGGTGTTCTTGACAAGGCCAATGAATTGACAGCCAGATTGAAGGCTGCTGGACTTCGCGTCAAGATTGATGATACAGACAAGACTCCAGGTTGGAAGTTCTCTGAGCAGGAGATGAGAGGAATTCCTGTACGTGTTGAGATGGGACCTCGTGATATTGAAGCAAACCAGGCTGTAGTAGTTCGCCGTGACAATGGTGAGAAGATTACAGTATCTCTTGATACAATAGATAATGATATCAAGGATATCTTGGCCAAGATGCAGGTTGAGATGCTTGAGAGAGCTAGAGCTCACAGAGAAGAGCATACATATGATGCTCATAATTATGATGAGTTCAAGTCTATTGTAAATTCTAAGCCAGGATTCATCAGAGGTATGTGGTGTGGTGACCAGGCTTGTGAGGACAAGATTAAGGAAGACACAACAGCAACAAGTAGATGTATGCCATTTAACCAGGAGGCTATTGGTGATACATGCGTATGCTGTGGTAAGCCAGCTCATAAACTTGTATATTGGGGTAAGGCATACTAAGATATATTTATAATGAATACAGACGCCGCGCACAGATTGATTCTGGCGCGGTGTTTAGGTATTAGTAAGAGGTTTATTATATGAGAATCATCCTACCGGAAGATGTGAAAAATATAATAGAGTGTTTAAATAATTGCGGACATGAAGCATATGCAGTTGGCGGCTGTGTCCGTGATAGTGTCCTGGGCAAGACTCCGTCGGATTGGGATATAACCACTTCTGCCAAGCCGGAGGAAGTGAAAGACATTTTCCCTAAAACATTTGACACAGGAATTGAACATGGCACTGTCACTGTTCTTATGAACCATGTGGGCTATGAGGTTACAACTTATAGAATAGATGGAGAGTATGAGGACGGCAGACATCCGAAGCAGGTGGAGTTTACAGCTTCTCTTGAGGAGGATTTAAAACGTAGAGATTTCACTATCAATGCCATGGCTTACAATGAGAAGGAAGGCATTATAGATTTGTTCGGTGGATTGGATGACTTAAACCGTGGGATTATTAAATGCGTAGGAGAGCCTGAAGAGCGATTTGGAGAAGATGCTCTGCGTATGCTTAGAGCTTTGCGCTTTGCGGCCCAATTGGATTTTGATATTGATTCTAAAACCTATGAGGCTATCGAGAAACTGGCACCTACAATAGAGAAGGTGTCCAAGGAACGCATTATGGTGGAGCTGGTGAAGACCTTGGTGTCGGATCATCCGGATAAAATGAGAGTGGTGAGTCAATGTGGTTTGGGAAAATATTTCCTGCCTGAACTGGATGTAATGTTTGCCACACCTCAGCATAATATTCATCATTGCTATAATGTGGGAGAACATACTATGCATGCTCTTCTCGCAGTGCCAAATGACAAGGTGCTTCGTTTGACAATGCTGCTTCATGATGTGGGGAAACCGGTGGCCAAGACCACTGATGATAATGGAGTGGATCATTTTAAGATGCATCCTCAAATAGGTGCTGATATGGCGGTAAATATTTTGCGTCGCTTGAAATTTGATAATGATACAATTGCCAGGGTGAAGAGGCTGGTTCTCTGGCATGATGACAGACCGGCTATGGATGAGAAATCAGTGAGAAAAGCTATTGTGAGATTTTCGGAGGCAGCCTTCCCTGATATATTTGCGGTGAAAAGGGCGGACGCTATGGCTCAAAGTGAGATTGGTCGCCAGGAGAAGCTTGACTATATAGATGAGTTCCAGAGAATCTATGAGGATATTATGGCCAAGGGTCAGTGTGTATCCAAGAAGACTATGGCGGTAAATGGCAAGGACATTCTAGATTTGGGAGCTCCTCAGGGCAAGATGGTTGGAGACGTATTGGATGAGCTCTTTAAGGAAGTGGTTTCTAATAGCGATTTAAATGACAGAGAATATCTCCTGAATGAAGCCCGTAGAATTATTGGAAATTATGGTGGGAAATGATTATGAAAGAGATGAAGATTAGATTTATAATGGGTTTCTTGCTGGCGATGATGACTGTGAGTCTAGTGGGATGTAAGCAGAAGGAGAGAGAACCTTTTACATACAGAGCACCGGCCAAGCAGGAAACTGCTGATGACAAACAGGAAGAAACAGAGGATCTGCAGGAAATTGTGGATTTCAATATGGAGGAAGAGACTATTGCAGTTATGTCTCTCAATAATCCTAGTCATGTGGTGAGATACAGATATAATCTGTCCACCAAGTTCCTTAACAAATATGGTGATAGTACATCTTCTGCCAACTTCGTCAAAGGGATGGTGGTTGAATTGGGGGAGATTACATCTACTTCGGTTCTGTCTAGCGTACAGATTTCGGACAAGGTATGGGATTATGACAAGGTTGATAACTACCTTATTGATGCTGCCAATAATAAGTTCTCCATCGGCCAAAGCGATTATAGAATTCTAGAGTCCACTAAGTTCTATTCAGACGGCAACGAGATTACAGTGGCTGATATAAGTCCTGATGACGTCCTTAGGGTTATAGGCCTGGACAATAATATAATATCGGTTATGGTCACTACAGGTCATGGTTATCTGCAGCTTAGAAATTCAGAAGTCTTTGTTGGCAGTATGATGTTTGTGGGAAATGGCATTGTGGCTACCATTACAGGTGATATGCAGGTTGAAGTACCGGAGGGAACCTATAGTATTACCGTGGCCAACAATGGCTATGGCGGAACTGGAGAATATACAGTTGCCAGAGGTCAGGTGACAGAAGTTGATTTGAATGCGTTAAAGGGCGAAGGTCCGAAAATCTGCAAATTGAAATTTGAGTCCAGTGTGGAAAATGTGCAAGTCTATCTGGACGATGTGCAGGTGGCTATAGGTCAGGAAATGGAAGTGAAGTATGGCAGACATAAACTGTCTGTTCAGGCGGAAGGATATACCAGCTGGACCAAGGTTCTTGTGGTGAATTCTGCAAGTGCTACCATTTCTCTTGATTTGGAAGATGAGCAATCTTCAAATACAGCTACAACAGGTGGGACTACTTCTGGCGGTTCAACTACAAATAGTTCAACGACAAATGGTTCTACAACAAATAGTGGCAATAATGGAAGCAGTGGCACATCAAGTTCTACTTCTGGAAACAGTAGTTCAAATAGTGGAAATACCTCTTCCGCATCGGGAAATAGTTCCACATCAGGTACTGATTCCTCTAGTAATTCTAACAGCTCACAGTTGGATTACCTGACTACTATAAGGGATATGCTATCTACATTAACAAAATGACAAAAAAGTCTAGATGGGAATTTATACAAAATTAACCATTAAAGTTGTGAAAAATGTCAAAAACCCCATAAAATCTAGGTTTTATGGGGTTTTTTCTTGACAACGAAATTCAAAACAAGTATAACTATCCATGTAGTTATTTTTGGGCGAAAGTCCCATGATAATATAGTTTAACCTTAAAAGAGGAGGATGTTAGAATGAACAAGACAGAATTAGTTGCAGCTATGGCTGACAAGACAGGATTATCTAAGAAGGAAGCTGAGGCTTCTTTAAAGGCTTTCACAGAGGTAGTTGCTGAAGAGCTTAAGAAGGGTGAGAAGATCCAGTTAGTTGGATTTGGTACTTTCGAGGTTTCAGAGAGAGCTGCTCGTACAGGTAGAAACCCACAGACAGGTGCTGAGATGAAGATTCCTGCTTCAAAGGCTCCTAAGTTCAAGGCTGGTAAGGCTTTAAAGGATTCTTTAAACTAATTTTTTGTTTTATTAAATTGGTTAAGATGAGGGCTCAAGTTCGCTTGAGTCCTTTTTTACTATGATGTGCATTTTACATATTATTTTGAAAAGATATTTCGAGGATTGAAAATGAGATTAGATAAATTTTTGAAGGTTTCAAGATTGATTAAGAGACGTACAGTGGCTAATGAGGCCTGCGATGCTGGTAGAGTTATGGTAAATGATAAGCCAGCCAAGGCATCTACAAATGTAAAGGTTGGAGATGTAATAGAGATTGCTTTTGGTAATAAGCCTGTAAAAGTACAGGTTTTAGATATACAGGATACAACGAAAAAGGAAGAGGCAAGTGACTTGTTTAAATACCTGTAACTTCTTATTTCTGTTGTGATAATAGATAATGCGGTTAATAAAATGGGTTTATTAACCGATAAAACCTTTGACGGATATTGTATATATGATACAATATTTCTATACAAGTGAATAAACTTAGAATTTCTTTAGATTGGTGTGTATTATGAGTAAAAGAGTAATTCGTGGAAAAAAGAAGAGAAGTAATACCGGTAGGGCTTCTATTATATGTATAGCATTGTTCTTATTGTTGGTAATGTCGGTTCAGATGGTTCGTCTGTATCAGAAGGATCAGCAATATGTTCAGCAGATTGAGACGCTGAACAGTCAGGTGAAGGAGCAGGAAGAGAAGAAGGCCCAGTTATCGGAATATGAAGGATATATAAATACTCCTGAATATATTGAGAGCACAGCTCAGGATAAGCTTGGGCTTGTTCATCAGAATGAAATTATATTTAGAGAGAAGAAATAATGGCTTTGGGCCCTCTGAACGGATGTATAGATACATGCGCTTGGAGGGCTTTGTTAATTCTGTAATCCGAGGGGATGGTGTGACTTATGGATGTAAAAGAATTTCAGGAGAAAGTAAAAAATAATATTATAAGCATTGCCAAGTTGAAGCCTCATGACAAAATTTTGGTTGGAGTTTCAGGAGGCGCGGACTCAGTGGCTTTGTTGGTTGTTTTGGCAAAATTGCGTTCTGAGCTTGATATGACTCTGGAAGCGATTCATGTGGAGCATGGATTAAGAGGCAGGGAAAGCTTGAGGGACCAGGATTTTGTGAAGATGCTTTGTGAGAAATACAAGGTAAATCTGGTCTGCAAGAGTGCTGGGCAAATGATTAGAGATAATACTGCGACACATTTATCCCTTGAAGAAAAAGCCAGAGATGCCAGATATGAGCTTATTCAAACAGAGGCCAAGGAGTGGCATAAGCGTGAGCCGGAAGGCAAAGTGTATATTGCTCTGGCTCATCATGGAAATGACAATGCGGAAACTATTATTTTCAATATGATAAGAGGTACAGGCTTAGATGGTATGAGAGGCATACCGGTCAAGCGCGGTAATATCATTCGACCTATGTTGTCTGTGACTAGAAGGGATATAGAGAAATATTTATCAGATATTAATCAGCACTATCGCACGGATAGTACTAATTTGGATCCGTCTTATGATAGAAATAATATTCGGTTAAATGTTATTCCTGTGCTAAATGAGATTAATCCTAAAGCGGTGGAGCATATTAATAATTCTGCTGTTCTCCTTGGTGAGGTGGCGAAATATATAAGAGGTGAAGCGAGAGATGTGCTGGAGGATGCCACTTGCAGCGATAATTATACCGGCGGAGAAATAGACATTACAGAGATAATGAATCAGCCGGATTTTATGCAGAGGGAAATATTGCATCTGTGGATTAGTAAGTACATACTTCATGCCAAGGATGTGACTGCCAAGCATCTCTATGATATGCAAAGCCTTATGAGTAAGCAGGTGGGCAGACGAATTGATATACCTGATGATTATCAGATTGTGCGTAGCTATAAGGGCTTGAAGATTGTGAAAGCCACCGACGAGGGCGGGGGCCTGGGGGCTGATGATGAGGAAATATTTGTTTCAAAGGAGCAGATTGATTCCAATGAATCCATTACTGTTAAGTGTCAGGGCAAAACCTATGAAATAAAGAAAATACAGGGCTCTATTGGGGCAAAAGTCCCTAGTTTAAACTATACGAAATGGTTTGATTATGATAAGATAAGAGATGGTATTTCTATCAGAAAAGCCTGTGAGGGTGACTATATTCAGATAATGAGTCAGGGTGGCACACAAAGTTTTGCAAAGTATTGTAAAAATGCCAAAATCCCTCAGGAAAAGAGACGGAATATACCGCTTATATGTGATGAGCATCATATATTATGGGCGGTCGGATATAGAATCAGTGAGAAGTACAAGATTACTGCCGATACCCGAACCGTACTAGAGATACACGCAATGGAGGAAAAGATAAATGAGTGAGAAGATCTCTGTAATGATTTCAGAGGACGAATTGGAAGCAAAGATTGCTGAGATGGGTAAGAAGATTAGCGAGGATTATGCTGGAGAGGAAGTGTATATTATATGCATTTTAAGAGGTGCTTCTTTCTTTGCATGCGAGTTGGCTAAGAGAATTACAGTTCCAGTTATAATTGATTTTATGACAACATCAAGCTATGGTTCAGGAACAGTCTCAAGCGGAGTTGTTACAATTAAGTCCGATGTGGAAATTCCGGTAGAGGGCAAAAATGTGCTTATTGTAGAAGATATTATTGATAGTGGAAATACATTGCATTATTTATTGGATGTATTCAAAGACAGAAATGCCAAGAGCGTGAAGTTGTGTACAATGTTGGATAAGCCTTCTCGTAGAGAGGTTCATGTGGATGTTGATTACACAGGATTTCAGATTGAAGATAAGTTCGTAGTTGGTTATGGACTTGATTATGATCAGAGATATCGTAACCTGCCTTATATTGGTGTGGTTGAGTTATAGGATGATCACTAGAGTTTGTATTTATTGACGTAGATGTAGGCTTGCAGTAGGAGGTAGTTTCTTGAAGAGAAGTAAAGTCAGTGTATTTATGTACTTGGCCTTGATATTAATCATTGTGGGAATATGGTTTTCCACAACAGCAACCAATGCTTCTACCAAGACCATGAATCAGTTTTCCGCTGATGTGACAAATGGCAAAGTGGTTAGCGCAGTTGTTGAACAGAATGAACAGGTTCCGACAGGTGCAGTAAATGTCACTCTTAAAACCGGTGATACATATAAACTATATGTTACAGATGTTGGCGAAGCAGAGAAGCTGCTTGCGGAAAATAATGTGAGCTACAAGATAAATGATGTGCCACATGATAGTTGGATGCAGTATCTGTTACCAATGATATTGGTGTTGGCAGTAGTATTTATTCTGTTCATGATGATAATGGGCGGACAGGGTGCTGCGGGCGGATCTAATTCCAAGATGATGAATTTTGGTAAGAGTCGCGCAACAATGATTTCTAAGGACAAGATTGATGTGGATTTCTCCAAGGTCGCTGGTTTGGTTGAGGAGAAAGAAGAGTTGGCTGAGGTGGTTGACTTCTTAAAGGATCCTGCCAAATATACTATGCTTGGTGCCAGAATTCCAAAGGGAATGCTCTTAGAGGGCCCTCCTGGAACAGGAAAGACTCTCCTTGCCAAGGCTGTTGCCGGTGAGGCAGGAGTTCCATTTTTCTCAATATCTGGATCTGATTTTGTGGAAATGTTTGTTGGTGTCGGAGCTTCACGTGTTAGAGATATGTTTGAGGAAGCCAAGAAGAATGCACCTTGTATTATATTTATCGATGAGATAGATGCGGTTGCAAGACGCCGTGGAACAGGAATGGGCGGTGGACATGATGAGCGCGAGCAGACTTTGAACCAGATGCTTGTGGAGATGGATGGTTTCGGTGTAAACGAAGGAATTATCGTCATGGCTGCTACAAACCGTGTTGATATTTTGGATCCGGCTATTTTGAGACCGGGACGATTTGACAGAAAGGTTGTTGTAGGAAGACCTGATGTAAAGGGACGTGAGGAAATCTTGCATGTTCATGCAACTAATAAACCCCTGTCAGATGATGTTGATTTGAAACAGATAGCTCAGACAACTGCTGGATTTACCGGAGCAGATCTTGAGAACTTGCTCAATGAAGCTGCTATTTATGCGGCAAAGAGAGGCAATGCATATATTTGCCAGGAAGATATCAAGAAGGCTTTTGTTAAAGTTGGAATTGGTACTGAGAAGAAGAGCAAGATTATATCTGAGAAGGAAAAGAAGATTACAGCTTACCACGAAGCGGGACATGCTATTTTATTCCATGTGCTTCCGGATGTTGGCCCGGTTTATTCTGTGTCAATTATTCCGACCGGTCTTGGTGCGGCTGGATATACCATGCCACTTCCTGAAAAGGATGAGATGTTTAATACCAAGGGCAGAATGCTACAGGATATTATAGTATCTCTCGGAGGACGAGTTGCTGAGGAGATTATATTTGATGATATTACAACGGGGGCTTCGTCAGATATTAAGAAGGCAACTGCAACAGCCAGAGATATGGTTGTGAAGTATGGTTTCTCTGAGTTGGTTGGTCCAATTAATTATGACAATGATGACAATGAGGTATTCATTGGTAGAGATATGGCTAGAACTCGTGCTTACGGCGAGAAGATAACAGCTGAAATCGATGGTGAAGTTAAGCGAATCATTGAGGAATGTTATCAGAAGGCTGCAGATATTATTAAAGAGCATGAGGATGTATTGCATAAATGTGCTGCATTGTTACTTGAGAAAGAGAAAATTAATAGAACTGAGTTCGAAGAGTTGTTTGGAGACCAGGTTTTCCAGCAACCAGAAAACGGCGCGGTTGTGGTAGAAGGTATATAATTGTGCAATGTGCACAAAAATAAAGGTTAGAAATTGGTGGATTTGTGAACACTTCTTAGTGGACAGGTTATATAATAACTATCGTAAAAACCCCCCAATACATTATATAAATTTTTACTAACCCCATAGTAAAAATACCTTCTCCTAAAAAGACAGCGTTCGGTAGCTGTCTTTTTTTACTATATAAAAATATATTTATGTTCTGGCTCCTGGGGCGGGGCTGCATAATACCGAGGTGAAGTATGAATAGGGAAGCAATTTTTTCAGATGGAACCAAGCAGTTCATTTCTCCTGCTTATGTTACATCCAATTCAAAAGTGAATATAATGCTTCGTGTTGATCGTCTTGATGAGCCGACTATTACCCTGGTTGCACCTGAGATGGGCATTGCCAAGATAATGAGGGTTAATCGTACAGACGATAGATTTACATATTATGAAGCCAGTATGCATGTGTCTGACAGAATGTTCCGATATCATTTTGAATTAAAGAATGAAGATGAATTTCTATATTATGATGCATTTGGTGTGTCTGAATATTACAGACCGGAGTATGAATTTAAACTTATACCGGACTTCGATGTGCCTGAGTGGGCTGAAGGTGCGGTAATGTACCAGATACTGGTGGATAGATTTGCCAATAGCGATGAGGGAAATGATGTAGAAAATAATGAATACTACTACATCAAGACCATGGCAACCCATGTGGAAGATTGGAATAAGCCTCCTGCAGATTTTGGAGTTGCAGAATTCTATGGAGGAGACTTGCAGGGCGTGCTGGATAATATGCGCTATATCAAAGGACTGGGAGTGGAGGCTATATATTTTAATCCTATATTTGTATCTCCATCCAGTCATAAGTATGATATTGCGGACTATGATCATATTGATCCTCATTATGCCAAAGTAATTGATTACACAGGAGAGAATCAGACTCCTGGGGATCCTGATAATACTCATGCTACCAGATATATTAACAAAGTTACTAATTGGGACAATCTGAATGCTTCTAATGAATTTTTTGCCAAGTTTGTAGATGCAGCTCATCAGATGGGTATTAGAGTTATTCTAGATGGAGTATTTAACCACTGTGGTTCCTTTAATAAATGGTTGGACAGAGAGGGCATTTATCTGGGCAAAGAAGGCTTTGAGCCAGGTGCTTATCAGCAGGTAGACAGTCCTTATCATAAATTCTTTAAGTTTGGTGATGAGAATCCAGACAGCTGGCCTCATAATAATAGCTATGAAGGCTGGTGGGGACATGATACTCTGCCGAAGCTGAATTATGAGGGCTCTCAGGAACTTTATGACTACATTTTGGATGTGGGTAGAAAATGGGTTTCGCCTCCATATAATTGTGATGGATGGAGATTGGACGTGGCTGCTGATTTAGGTCACAGTGAAGACTTCAATCATCATTTCTGGAAGGATTTCCGCAGGGCTGTGAAACAAGCCAACCCTAATGCGGTTATTCTGGCAGAACATTACGGTGATGCATCCTCTTGGCTAGAAGGTGACCAGTGGGATACAATTATGAACTATGATGCTTTCATGGAGCCTGTATCATATTTCTTTACAGGTATGGAGAAGCATAGTGACAATATGGATCCATCAGCTGAGGGCGATGGTGTTAGATTTGAAAATACCATGAGACATTTCATGGCGAAGCTTCCTACCAAGGCTTTGTATAGTGCCATGAATGAGCTGTCTAACCATGATCATTCCAGATTCCTTACAAGAACCAATCATAAGGTGGGTAGGGCATCTAGTTTGGGACCGAATGCCGCATCAGAAGATATCAATATACCAATTTTCAAGTTGGCAATATTGCTGCAGGTGTCATGGCCGGGAGCTCCAACCGTATATTATGGTGATGAGGCTGGAGTGTGCGGATTTACAGATCCGGACAATAGACGTACATATCCATGGGATAATAGAAATTTCCAGTTGATTGATTATTATAGAGATGCAATTATGGCTCACAAAATGAGTGCGGCCATGAGACGAGGCTCTTTTGTATTTCTCAAGAGCGAACGCAACTTTATAAGTTATGGTAGATTTAATGAGATTGAATCTGTTGTTATAGCAATTAATATGGGTGGAAATGAGATGGAAGTGGACATTCCTGTATATATTGCAGAGGTGCGAGATGGTAATATGCTACAGGCATTTATGACATCTCCTATGGGACATTCCATAATGACTCTGCCAGTTCCGGTGCAGGATGGCTACATGCATGTGAAGCTTGGGGCTATGACAGGATTTGCTTTTAGACAGGATAAATAATAAGACATAGGAAGTAATATATGAAGATAATTCATTGTGCAGATTTACATCTTGATTCCAAGATGGAGAGCAATTTAGACAGAGATGCAGCCAGTCTTCGAAGGGAAGAGATACTTGATACCTTTGAGGATATGGTGACTTACGCCTCTGAGCATGGGGTGAAAGTAATCATTATAGCTGGAGATATGTTTGATAAGCCAAATGTACATAAGCAGGCCAAAAATCGAGTGATTGAACAGTTCAGGGAGCATCCTGAAATTGATTTCTGTTATTTGAGAGGAAATCATGATAAATGTAATTTTACTGATGATATTACAGGTGATAATTCTCTGGAAAATGTGAAAATGTTTAACTCTGATAACTGGGTATCCTACGATTACGGCGAAGTGGTGGTTTCGGGAATGGAACTTACCAAGGACAATAGTCAGACCCTTGGGATGAACCTGGTATTGGATCAGGAGAGAACCAATATTGTTGTGCTCCATGGTCAGGAATCAGAATATCAGGGCAAGGACAAAACAGAGATTATCAATTTACAGCTTCTGAAAAATAAGCATATTGATTATTTGGCGTTAGGCCATATTCATGAGCACAAGGAGGCTAAGCTGGATGAGCGAGGTATCTATTGTTATAGTGGCTGCTTGGAGGGCAGAGGATTTGACGAATGCGGTGAGAAGGGCTTTGTGGTTTTAGATATTGAGGAAGGCCGTATAAGCACTGCGTTTGTATCCCTTGCCAGAAGACAGCTTCATGAAGTGTCTGTTGAAGTGACACCGGATATGAGCTTCAAGGAGATGATGGAATTAACTAATGAGAGTATAGCTGAAATACCTGAGAAGGATTTGGTGAAGATTATTTTCGTTGGAAAGGTAAATATGGATGCTGAGATAAGTATCCGCAGACTGAGAAGAGGACTGGACAAAGACTTCTTCTTTGTAAAGATGTATGACAAGACATCTGTGTTGATTGACTATGAGAAATTCAAAAATGATAAGTCTCTAAAGGGCGAGTTCGTCAGACTTCTGGCTAGCCAGGAAATGTCGGAGGAGCGTCGAGGAGATATTATTGAAATTGGAATGAGAGCAATACTTGGAGAGGAATTGGAAGAATGAAATTAGTTTCCTGTCATATTACGGGCTTTGGAAAAATTGAAAATTTTGACTATGATTTTGTAGATGATCTTCAGGTTATTATGCGTAGTAACGGCTGGGGTAAGACTACATTTGCCGCATTTATCAAAGCTATGTTTTTTGGATTGGAGCATTCCAGATCCAGAGCGATGAATGATAGAAAACATTACAATCCATGGAATGGCAATGTATATGGCGGAAATCTGGTTTTTGAAATCGGTGACAAGACTTACCGTGTGGAGAGAACCTTTGGGGAGAAGGACAAGGATGATACCTTTCTGCTGGTGGATGTGGCTACAGGTTTGGAGAGCAGTGATTATACAGAAAATCTCGGAGAAGAGATTTTTGAGGTTGATAGAGAGTCCTTTGAGAAATCTATATTTATTCCAGAGGCAGCAGTTTCCACTGCTATGACTGATTCTCTCAATGCAAAAATGGGAGATATAGCCAGCGCCAAGGATGATATCAACAACTTTGATAAAGCTTTGGAGAAGGTGGATGAGGCTCGCAAGAATTACACCAGAAAGAGCAAGGTCAATAATGGTAAGCTGAATATTATCAAGGATGAGATTGTAGAATGTCAGGCCAAGATTGATACCAAGGCAGCTACTCTTGATGGATATGAGAAGATTTTAGATAAGATCAAGGAAGACGAGAAGAAGCGCAATTGGCTTGAGGCTGAGAAGAATGATCTGGCTGCGCGAATTGCTGAGCAGAGTAAGCGTGAACAACAGATGGGTGCCTATAAGCAGCAGCAGGAATTCCTGGCTTCTAAGCAGGCTGAGATGAATAAGCTGGATGATTTCTTTGCCAATGGTATTCCAAATCCAGAGGAGCAGGAGCAGATGCTTGCGGTTGAGAGAAAGTATGATCTCACCAAGCAAAGTGAGAATGACTTGGCTGTATCAATGCCGGCGCCACCTATTGTAAATAAATGGGAAGGTCTCTTTGCCGAGGGGATTCCTGAGGTGGAGGTTATAGATAGATGGCGTGAGCAGGCTCTTGAGATTCAGGCTCTTCGTCTTCAGAGTGAGAATGCAGTTCTGTCTGAAGAGACTGTAAATCAGTTGGCTGAATATAAATTCTTCTTCTCAAAGCTTGAGCCTACAGAAGAAGAGCTTGAGGCTGTGCAACAAGATTCTGTTGAATTGACTTCATTGGAAGGTCGACTTCATGAGCAGGATGTGCTCTATCGTGATATTAAGGAGAAGAGCGCTAACGAGGAAAATATTTCCAAGGGAACTATGCCTGTTGGATTGATTGTATTATTGTTGGTTTTGGCAGCGGCTTTCATAGGTGGCGGATTGGCTTTTGCCCTTTTGCTGGAGATGGGTACTGTCAATACAGTTGTGCAGGTGGTATCATTTGCGGCAGCAGTAGGCTGTATTGTAAGTGCGATTATGCAGATTGGTAGAAATATCAGTTACAGAAAGAACAAGACAGATGACTATGAGCGCAGACTGGAGGAGGCTCTTGATACTCTTGAGAGATATAGAATCCAGAGGGACGAGATTGTTGGCAGATGCAACGACTTCCTGTCTAATTTCAAGTTCGCTCCAGGCATGACTATCCAGCAGATGATTTATGAGATTCGAGTTAATCTTGAGAAATATAAGCATCTCCTTGAGGAGGAAAATGCTGCTGTTTCAAAATCTACAGAGGCGGTAGAGAAGATGTCTGAACTGCAGATGGCACTGGCTACACAGCTGGGAACTTATGCAGCTGTATACGAAGTGGATCTGTACCATAATGGCGGCGTGTCTGAGATGATTGAGAATATTAATCAGGATGCCAAGGATTATAAGAAATATTTAGAGGACAAGAAGCAACTTGATGAATATATCAAGACCAAGGAGCAGCAGAAGAATCTGCTGGAAGGATATTTCTCCAGATTCCCGTTGGAGGATGGCGGCTCTGCGGAGGAGAAGCTTCGTACAATTTCTGATAATATTTCAAGCGCTAACAAGGTTCAGGCTGAGATAGAAGAGTTAGAGAAGCAGCTTGAGCAGTTTGTTGAGGAGACAGAGCATATAGAAAACGAGGAGACTGTGGAAGAACTTCAGTTGAAGCAGCAGGAAGCAGACGACAAGATCAAGGAGATTGAGACTACCCTCAATCAGGATAATGATGCAAGAGCAGAGCTTAGTGCTACCTTGGATGATATAGAGGATGCGGAAAATAAACTTGAGATTCTCCTTGAGAAGAAGGCGGAGGCAGATAGAAAGGTAAGTCTATATGATGACACCATTGAGTATCTGAAGCTGGCCAGAGAGAACTTCCTGTCAGAATATATGCAGCCTCTGCGAGCTGGAATGGATCATTATCTGTCAATGCTTGATAATGAATATCGTGAGGCCGCTGCAGATATCTCTTATGAGATTACAATGGATCTGGATGTGAAGATTGTGGCAAATGGAACCAGCAGAGAGAGTGGTTATTTAAGCCGAGGATATCAGGATTTGGTATCACTGTGCGCCAGATTTGCACTGGTGGATGTACTTTATGAGAAGGAACATCCTATGATAATTCTGGATGATCCATTTACCAACTTTGATGAGGAGAAGATTCAGCGTGCTTTGAAACTTCTGAAGGAGATATCCAAGGAACGTCAGATTATATATTTCACATGCCACGAGAGCAGAGCCTTATAAGGCTTATAAATAGGGCTTTGACAGGTAGAAAAACTATAGACAAAATACATAATAAAAGTCTTGACATGAGGCTGGGCAAACTGTAAAATATTACTTGCTGTGAGGCATTTACAGTGGGCCCAGTTAGCTCAGTTGGTAGAGCAGAGGACTGAAAATCCTCGTGTCTCTGGTTCGATTCCGGAACTGGGCATTATGCATTAAGCATACTTTTATTTGCGGGTGTAGTTCAATGGTAGAACATCAGCCTTCCAAGCTGAATACGTGGGTTCGATTCCCATCACCCGCTTTTGTTATACACAAAACATAGTTCTATATATTTATATGAGATAGAAGAACTGTATATAGTTGAAGTGAGGAGGCGTAATAATTAGTTATACGTCTCATTTTTTTTAGGAGGCAATATGAATACATATGTAGATTTGTTTCTGACATTTGCCAGAATCGGTGGCTTTACCTTTGGTGGTGGATATGCCATGCTCCCAATGATTATAAAGGAGTGTGTAGACAAGAAGGGCTGGGCTACAGAAGATGAAGTAATGGATTATTTTGCAATTGGACAGTGTACACCGGGAGTTATTGCTGTTAATACAGCAACCTTTGTGGGAAGTAAAATCGCAGGACCTATTGGTGGCGTTGTGGCTACTTTGGGAGTGGTCTCTCCTTGCTGGGTTATCATTACTATAATTGCATTGTTTATAAGAAACTTTGCCCAGTATGAAGTTGTGCAGCACGCTTTGGCTGGAATAACGGTAGCTGTTCTTGCGTTGGTATTAAATGCGGTAATAAAGCTTGGCAAGAAATCAATTCCATCTCTTGCTGCTGGAATTTTGTGTGCTTTGGTATTTATTTTGTCTCTGGTTGTAAAGGTTCCTGCGGCATGGCTCATTATATTCTCAGGAATTGCAGGAGTTGTTTACTCTAAGCTTGCTGGGAAGATGAATAGAACAAGTGAAAAGGAGGATAAGTAAATGATTTATCTTAAACTCTTTTTCGAATATTTTAAAATTGGACTGTTTAGTGTAGGTGGTGGACTTGCTACCTTGCCATTTATATATGAGCTTCAGAGTAAGTATCCTACCTGGTTTACATTAAATGATATTACCAACATGATTGCTGTGTCAGAATCTACACCTGGACCTATGGGCGTGAATATGGCAACTTATGTAGGAAATCTGGTGGGAGGTTTACCTGGTGGAATAATCGCAACTCTAGGACTGGTTGCACCATCTATTATAGTTATTGAGATTGTGGCTCATTTCCTGAAGAAGTTCAAAGATTCTCCTATAGTGGAGGCGGCTATGACAGGACTTCGCCCAGCATCGTTGGCATTGGTATGTGTGGCCACTGTGTCCGTTGCCAAGGCTGCCATATTTAGAACTGAGTTGTATGAAAAAACTGGGGTATTACTAGACTTTTTTGATTTTAGACATATTATATTGGCTGTAATATTATTTGTGATGATGAGAAAGACCAATATTCATCCAATATTTTACATAATAATTGCAGCAGCAATTGGTATTATACTAGAGTTCTAATACCAATTGTTGCGATAATCAATTCGACCGTCCTTGATCCAGGCGCGAACCTGCTTCAAAGGGATGCCAAAGGTTTCAGCTACTTCCATCTCAGTTACATTGTTGTGGAGAATGAAATCCTTGACCTCTGCATACAGCTCCTCGTCAGAGCAAGCCTGGCAAATATCGCCCTTTACGCTTCTTGACATAGGTCTGCCGCAGCTGCTGCACACCTTGGTTCTTGGACTTGATAAATCATCTGTATAAAACATAGGAATCTCCTTAAAATAAATTCTATTATGATTATATAGGGATTTACAATTCGGCTATAAAGTGTGATTATGTATATAATCATGTGTTTTTGAAAAATATGCGAATAGTATATCACAAAAATTTGCAGTTAAAAAGCATAGTGTTGATAAAAGGACACGAAAACCGCAAACATTGTGGATTATACACTAGATTTGGAATAAATAATAGTAGGAAGATAAATAATGGAAGATATAGAGTTAATAAGGGAAAAGAATGCGCCTATAGCTGTATTTGATTCTGGATTAGGTGGAGTGAGTGTTCTGAAGGAAATGATTAAAATTATGCCGGAGGAAGACATGTATTATTTCGGAGATTCGGCAAATGCTCCTTACGGAACTAAGAGCCTGGAGGAAGTCAGAAGCATGACTATAAAACATGTGCATGATTTCATTGAAATGGGATGCAAGGGAGTTGTTATAGCATGTAATACAGCAACAAGTGCTGCGGTTCGAACTCTTAGAGAGATGTATCCGGATTTACCTATTGTGGGTATAGAACCGGCAGTGAAACCTGCAGTGGAGGCATATCCTAAGGGAAATATTCTCGTCATGGCTACTCCAATGACGATTCATCAGGAGAAATTGAAGCATCTCATAGATGCTTATGGTGGAGATGCCAATGTGATTCCACTGGCATGTCCTGGTCTTATGGATTTTGTGGAAGTGGGAAATGTAAATAGTCCTGAGTTGAAGGGATTCATGAGGGATCTGTTGTATCAGTATGTAGGCCAGCTGGATGCAGTGGTTTTAGGCTGCACTCACTACCCCTTTGTAAAGGATGCGATTATAGAAGTATTAGGCCCTGAGGTTGAGATTTTTGACGGGGGCTACGGTACAGCAAAAGAGATAAGGCGTAGGCTTCAGGTACAGGATTTATTAAAGGAAAAAGGCACAAAAAAAGGTGAGATAACATTTGAAAATAGTGAAAAATCACCACAAAAAATTGAGCTATTTCAGAAACTGTTGGAAATGTGACAAAACGTCATTTCACCTATTGAATTGAGGATGAGACAGGAGTAAGATGGGATACGGTCAAAAGAGAACTTTGTGACAAATATATAGAAAGAAGGGGACTAAACATGAATTATGATTTTTTGTTGTGGATTGCGTTGATTTTGTTTGCAACAAAGCTTCTAGGAATTATTTGCAAGAAATTTAATTTGCCAGAAGTTGTTGGTGCACTTTTAGCCGGCGTAGTATTAGGACCATCATTTTTAAATATTATTAATATGCAGGGAGACAACGGAACGTTTATTGAGTTGTCAGCAGAGGTTGGTGTTATCTTCCTTATGTATTCTGCAGGTCTTGAGACAGACTTGAAGGAAATGAAGGAGAATATGGTTGCATCTCTTATTACAGCTGTAATCGGTGTTATTGTACCGTTGGTTGGTGGTGCTGCAGCTTATGCTCTGTATTTCCATGAGAATATTGCCGATTATGAGACTCTTATTCAGTGTATCTTCGTTGGTGTAGTACTTACAGCAACATCAGTAAGTATCACAGTAGAGACATTGAAGGAAATGGGTTGCCTCAAGGGTAGAGTTGGTACAACAATCCTTGGAGCTGCTATTATTGATGATATTCTCGGAATGATTGTACTTGCAGTTGTTTCAAGCTTAAAGGATACTTCTGTTAAACCAACAGTAGTTCTTGGAAAGATTGCTGTGTATGCAGTTGTAATTATCGCTCTGGGATTATTTATCACCAGAATGGAAATTGTAATAGAGAAGGCTGATCATATGAGAAGAGCTGCAATTTTCGCATTTACATTTGCATTCTTGTTGGCATATATATCAGAGGTTGTATTTGGTATTGCTGATATTACAGGAGCCTTCTTTGCAGGTGTTATCTTCTGTAGATCCAAGATTAGAGATTATGTAGACTTGAAGGTACATGACTTGTCTACAGTATTCTTCTCATGCATCTTCTTCGCAAGCGTTGGTTTGAAGGTTCAGTTGGGTGGAATGTCAGTATCTCTGTGGATGTTCGCAGTAGTTCTTACAATCGTTGCTGTAATTACTAAGCTTGTAGGCTGTGGACTTGGAGCTAAGCTTTGTAAATTTACTTGGAAGGAATCATTGCAGACAGGTGTTGGAATGGTTTCAAGAGGTGAGGTTGCTTTGATCGTAGCTGAAAAAGGACGCCAGATGGGTCTTATCTCAGAGCATCTTTTTGCACCAATTATCGTAATGGTTATTGTAACAACACTAATTACACCAATCCTGTTAAAGATTGCATTTAAGAAGCAGGATGCAGATGTTGCAAAAGCCTAATTGATAGGTGCTTTGCGGGAATCGGTTTTGGATTCGGTATTATTATGAATTAATAATTAAAATAATAGGTCTTGGATTATGAGAATATCATTTTCCAAGACCTTGTTTTATTTGTTACATTATCAAAGCTGAAACAACAACTACATTTAGCTGATGTTTATTAGATGATCTACAGATGATAGAATTCTATAGGAACCACACATCCTGATTTGTGGTTGAGATGGACTGAGCACCAGCATCCAACAGAGCGTAGACCTCTTCTTTCTCAGCAATTAATCCACTGGCGATAATTGGAGATGAGAATTTCTTCTTCAGTCGAGCTACCACACTAGGCATAGGGCCAGGCAGTATCTCCAACACATCTGGCTTTACATTTCTGATTTGCTTCTCAATATTTCCAAAAGCCATAGAGTCAATGAGAAAGAATCTCATGATTGTACACATATCCAAATCCTTGGCCCGGGATATAAGTGGCGCCTTGGTTGAGATTATGCCGTCGGCTTTGGTATATTTTGCAATATAATCAACAGCAGCTTCCTTGGCACTTAAGCCCTGTATCAAATCCATATGAACGAAGGCCAGTTTGCCGGCACCTTTTACCTTGTCTACAATATCAGGGATTGAAATGATGTCTCCATATAGTATGAATATTATCTCGCTGTCGCAACTGAGACATTTGTTTAGACTGTCGTCATTGTTGACGGCAGCTATTACAGGAGAGTTCTCAAGAGCTTCCTTATATATCTTTTTCATTTATATAATCCCCCTTTAGGATTTATTCTGTGCTAATTCTAGCATAAGTAGGCCAGACATGCTACAATGAGAAAGGTTAATAATTAGAAATGACAGGCGGCCAAATCGCCTTGATATAGAGGGTAGTAGATGAAAAAACGAAATATACATAGGGGGAATCCTGGATATCAGTTGGCACTGACGGTACTTCTTGTACTGGCTATGGGATTTTCTGTTTTCAATATACGTACAGTGCAGGCCCAGCAGGAGGCCAAGGCTCAGGAAGTAGTAGAAGTACAGCCGACAGAGCCTGTGGTGGAAGAACCGGAACCTGAAGTTTCCCTGGTTATGGTTGGGGATATTCTATTACATGATGCTATTGAAAATAAATTTCTGGTAGAGGATGGAACTTATAACTTCGCTCCCCTGTTTGCCAATGTAAAGGATGAAATATCTCAGGCGGATTTGGCTTTGGTTAACCAGGAGGTTATAATTGGTGGAACTGATCTGGGAATAACAGGATATCCTAATTTCAATGCTCCTTATGAGGTGGCAGATTATCTGGTGGATACAGGATTTGATGTGGTATTGCATGCTACTAATCATGCGCTGGACAGAGGGGCTAGAGGCATTAACAATTGCCTGGATAACTGGCAACAGAAATATCCTGAGGAGACGATTTTGGGTATACATGATTCTCAGGAGAGCCAGGACAATATCTATGTATATGAGCAGGATGGAATGAAGATAGCCATATTGAATTATACCTATGGAACCAATGGAATTCCTCTGCCGTCGTCCATGCCATATGCGGTGGATCTGCTTGAGGAAGATCGTGTGGTAAATGATATTGCAAGAGCCAAGGAAATGAGTGACTTCGTAGTTGTATGTCCACATTGGGGCACAGAATACAATCTTGGAACGGATAAAATGCAGGAAAAATGGACTGATATATTCCTGCAAAATGGTGTGGATCTGGTAATTGGAACTCATCCTCATGTTATTGAACCTATTGAGATGGTAGAAGATGAAGCGACAGGGCACAAGATGCTTGTATATTATTCCCTTGGAAATTTCTGCAGCTGGACAAGCAGTGACGGAGAGGGCGTGGCAAATCGCTCTATTGGAGGCCTGGCTCAGGTTACACTTCGCAGAGATGATGAAGGAAATGTTGTTATTGCGGACTATGGTATTCAGCCTATAATATGTCATCTGAGTCATGCAGAGCAGGGCGTAGCTGTATATAATATTCAGGATTATACTGATGTAATGGCAAATGGTAGTATTATCAAAGAAAAGGATTCAAACTTCTCTCTTCAGTATGCAACAGATTTGTGCGATGAGGTCTGGGGAGACTTGTGGAGACAGAATCAGTAAGCAGATTTTGAGTGAGTAGATATATAGTAAGTAAATAGATATAAATAAAAAGAGCTGCAGTGCAGCTCTTTTTATTTTGTCGCATCCAGGGGAAAGGAAACCCGGGATGCAACGCCCCCTTATTTTGCATGCATTTAAATTGTGAGTTGAATGTGAAATGCATGCTACTCCTAAAAACTCAAAAAAGTCTATTTTGCAATTACATTTTTGGTAGCTATAACATCTACTCCGGTACCGCATACGTCAGCTAATACTACATCGCCGATGGCAACTGGAGCTTCCACGCATACATTTTCCAAAGCTTTGGCAACATCGAAAATCATTCCCTTTGGAATATCTTCTCTTGTCTTGCAAGAAACCATTGCAATCTTGCCGTTCTTTACTCGAACAGAAGATGTGACGATTCTTGTAGGATTTGTAACTTCCTTGCGAGCGTAGATATCACCACGCTTACATGTGTTACCTGTTACGTCTGTTACTTCACCATTTTCAAGTGTTACTGTTAATTGGCATCCCATAGGACAGCCGATACATGTTAAATGTCTTGTTTCCATCCTTATGCCTCCTCAATCTTTATTGTGATATCTGTTAAATCAGGATACTCAGCAAGCTTGCTCTTCAAGAGAACTACCTGCTCCATTTCTCCAGGTGCCATAACCTGCTTCTTGCGCTTGTTAATAAGCTCATCACCGAAGTATGTAGCAATAGCGCAGTTCTTAAATACCTGTCCAACACGGAATCTGACTGTTACATTCTCATCCATTTCTTCTGGGCGAATTGTGCAAGGAACAGTGTAACGAACACCGTCAACAGCGTTGATTTTAACTTCCTTAGCACCAATAGTTTCGCCTTCCTTGATATACTTAGCAGCGTTCTTGCCGGCATTTGTAGCTTCCTGAGATACGAAGTCAACCAGGTCATGTACGTGAAGTACATTTCCACAAGCGAAGATTCCTTCGATGTTTGTCTCTAAGCTATCATTTACAATAGGACCAGAAGTAATTGGGCTCAAATCAACACCAGCTGTCTTTGAAAGCTCATTTTCTGGGAGAAGACCACATGACAGAAGAAGAGTGTCACAGTCATAATGGATTTCTGTTCCAGGAATTGGCTTACGATCAGGACCAACCTCAGCGATTGTGATTCCTTCTACTCTTTCCTTACCCTGAATATCTACTACAGTGTGTGATAGATATAATGGAATATCGAAATCATCCAAGCACTGTACGATGTTTCTCTTCAAACCACCTGAGTAAGGCATAAGCTCTGCAACTGCAAGAACCTGTGCTCCTTCAAGTGTCATACGACGAGCCATAATAAGACCGATATCACCAGATCCCAGGATTACAACCCTGCGTCCTGGCATATATCCTTCAATATTTACAAGTCTCTGAGCTGTACCTGCAGAGAAGATACCAGCAGGTCTGTATCCAGGAATGTTGAGAGCACCACGGCTACGCTCGCGGCATCCCATAGCCAGGATTACAGCTTTAGCTTCTACAGTGAACATTCCATCAGTCTTGTTCATGGCTGTTACAACCTTGTCCTCGCTGATGTCCATTACCATAGTATTTAACTTGTACTCGATTTTTCTTTCTTCAACCTGTGCGATAAATCTGCTAGCGTACTCAGGACCTGTAAGCTCTTCCTTGAAAGTGTGAAGACCGAATCCGTTGTGAATACACTGGTTCAAGATACCACCAAGTTCATTATCTCTTTCAATAATTAAAATTGAATCAATTCCGTTATCCTTTGCTGCAACGGCAGCTGCCAGACCAGCAGGACCACCACCAACAATTACTAAATCATAATTCATTTTATGTGTCCTCCTTATATCTTCTTGTTGTATCCAAAGACAATCTTTGAATTCTTACCGTTTTTATCTACATCAAACATGCTCATTGGCACTTCACGCTCTAAGATTTCCATAACCTTTGGAGAGCAGAAGCCTGACTGGCAACGTCCCATTCCTGCACGAGTTCTTCTCTTAACGCCGTCAAGTGATCGAGCGCCCAAAGTTCTGTGAATTGCATCAAGGATTTCTCCCTCTGATACGGATTCACAACGGCAGATGATCTGACCGTAAGCAGGATTTTCTTTAATAAGAGCATTTCTCTCTTCAATTGACATGTTAGAAGGATTCAAGATTCCTTTTCTGATGCCATTGAAGTTTGGATTCTTCTCAAGTCCAAGTGATTCAGCAACCTGTGTTGCGATTAACTCACCAATAGCTGGAGCTGATGATAAGCCAGGAGATTCAATACCAGCTGCATTGAAGAAGCCCTTTGCATCTTCGGCTTCGCCCAGGATGAAGTCTCCGCCATCTTCATGAGCTCTAAGTCCGGCAAATGATGTAATTACCTGACGGTAAGGTACATTCTTTACTGAAAGTGAAGAAGTAGGAGCTAATGAATCAAGACCTTCCATTGTAGTATTGAGTGCTTCCTTGTCTTCAACGTCCTCAGCTGTAGGACCAACTAAGAGGTTTCCGTGAACTGTTGGAGTAACCAACACACCCTTGCCCATCTTAGATGGTAACTGGAATACTGTATGACTTACATGATCTCCAGCAGCTTTGTCCAGAAGCATGTACTGTCCGCGTCTTGCTGTGATATGTAATTTCTTTTCGCTTACCATGTTGTTAAATGTATCTGCATATACACCAGCTGCATTTACAACAACCTTTGCTTCAATTGCTTCTGTATCAGTTGTAAGCTTGTAACCATCAGCTGTCTTTTCAATGTTCTTTACTTCTGTATTTAAGAAGAACTCAACACCGTTGTCAGCTGCATTTTCTGCAAATGCCATTGTAAGATGGAATGGACATACAATTGCACCTGTTGGAGCGTAGAGAGCGTCAACAACATCGTCTGCAATGTTTGGCTCCATCTTCAGAAGCTCATCTCTATCTATAATCTTTAAATCAGGGACACCATTTGCTTTACCTTTTTCAAGAAGCTCCTGAAGTCCTGCAGGATCCTGATCCTTGGTTCTTACAACTAATGAACCATTTCTTGTAAATGGGAAATCCAAATCCTGTGCCAACTGATCCATCATTTCATTTCCACGCACATTCATCTGTGCCTTGAGGCTGCCTGGCTTTGCATCAAAACCAGCATGTACAATTGCGCTGTTTGCTTTAGATGTTCCACAACATACATCTTCTTCTCTTTCGACAACGCATGCCTTTACATTGTACTTTGATAATTCTCTTGCGATGGCGCTACCGATTACACCGGCGCCAATGATTGCTACATCATACATATGTAACTTCTCCTTCCTATAAATACACTTTAAACTACAGTGATTAGCCCATGTGCCAAAGGGTTGAAGGCACAAAAAAAGCAAGGAAAATAAGACGAGACCTGCTCGTCTGATTTACCTTGCTCTAATCTCTGGTAATTTGTTAAGTTTGTAAACTAATTATATATCCTTGGTTTCCATATGGCAATACTTAATTTATTAATTTATTTTTTAACAATCTTTTGGCGGAAAATATGGTAGTATGATTATTACAAATAGTATTTATTACAGATACAGATGTAAGCTGAAACTGGGATAAATATTTCTCAGAGATTTATGCTATAAATGAAGTTGAGTTATATGGAAAGAACAGAGGGAGACACATGGCAAATAAGGCAAATCAGAAGTTGAAGTTATTATATATATTGGAAATGCTTCGACAGAAAACGGACGAGAATCATCCGATAAGTACCAAGGACATAATTGCGGAGCTTGCCCGTTATGATATAGAGGCGGAACGCAAGAGTATATATAGAGATATAGAAATCCTCCAGGAAGCGGGAGTGGATGTAATCAAGGCTGAGAGAAATGCTGGCTACTATATGGGAAGTAGGGAATTCGAATTGCCGGAGCTAAAACTTCTGGTGGATGCAGTGTTGGCTTGTAAGTTTATTACTGAGAAGAAGTCCAAGGAGTTGGTTAACAAAATAGAGACCCTTGGCAGCGTCTACCAGGGCAAGGAGCTTCAGCGACAGGTTGTGGTTTCTGACAGAGTCAAGGCTGGCAATGAGGGAATTTATTACACAATTGATGTTATATATAATTGCATCAACAATAACCACAGATTGAATTTCAAATATGTAAACTGGAATACTGAGAAGAAATTGGAATATCAACATGATGGACAGGTATATGAAGTGAGCCCTGAATTTCTGCTGTGGGATAGTGAATACTATTATCTGGTTGCATATGATCACAAAGCGGATGATATAAGACATTATCGCGTTGATAAGATGCGAGCTGCTTCTGAAAATGATGAAACACGTGGAGGCAGTGCCATGCGCAAGAAGCTCAAGAAATCAGATTATAGCAAGAAACATTTTGGAATGTTTTCTGGTGAGTCTAGAGAAGTTACCATGAGAGCACCTAAATCTCTTACTGGTGTATTGATTGATCGTTTTGGTACAGGAATTAACCTGCGTACTGATAATGAGGATGTAATTGTCCGTACTGAGGTTGAGGTGAGTGCACAATTCTATGGATGGTTAGTAGGATTGGGCGGTAGCATCAGACCGATTTATCCAGAGGATGTAGTGGCGGATTATAAGAAATATTTACAAGACGTCATTAATAATATTTAGAACTGTCTATTCTGAAGTGGTATCAGTGCTGTGTGGATTGCTATATTTCCATGCAGCCTGGGCTACTTCCATTAACATTTCCTGACCTTTAGTATCCAAGAGTCTATACATATCTATAAGCATAGCTTCCTCAGAGGTGAGTTTGCCATGTTTTGTATCAACATCTGCGATTGTTCCGAGAAGATAGTCTGTAGAAATATCCAAATAAGCAGCGATGCGTTTTAATGTTTCATAATCAGGTCTGCGTTTATTTACAATATATCCGGAAATAGTATTTGGAGCGACATTTACTTTGACTGCAACTTCATTTCTGGATACGCCGCGTAATTCAAGAGCATAAGCTAATCTATCACCAAGTTCCATTTTTGCCTCCTCATATATGGAAATATCCACAATTATTATGATAGATAAAATGAGAGAAAAATGGACAAAGTGTGCCGAAACGCGACGGAGAGTCGCGAAATGCCACATTTGCAAAATGTATACACAATTAGCACAAAAGTAATAAATTTTTCTGAATAAAGCCTTGCTCGAAATAAGTAATATGGTATAATAATTACATGATATTAAAACGGTATCAAATTTACGTGTAAAGGGGTGGTCATTATGAAGATTACGATCACAGGCAAGAACATTGAATTAACAGAGGGACTGAAGGAGGCAGTTGAAGACAGATTATCTAAATTGGAGAAATACTTCGCACCAGATACCGAAGCACATGTTACAATGAGTGTGGAGAAAGAAAGACAGAAGATTGAGGTTACAATCCCAGTAAAGGGAAGCGTAATCAGAGCAGAGCAGGTAAGCAATGATATGTATGTATCAATTGAAGTGGTAGAGGAAATCATCGAGAGACAGATGAAGAAATACCGCAACAAGATTATCAGCAAGCAGCAGAATGGGGAGAAATTCTTCGCTCCTGAATATCTTGAGAAGGATTTGGACGATGATGAGGAGATCAAGATTATTCGTTCAAAGAGATTTGGCATTAAGCCAATGTATCCAGAAGATGCATGCGTACAGATGGAATTATTAGGACATGATTTCTTTGTTTTCCTGAATGCTGAAACAGAGGAAGTAAACGTAGTATACAAGAGAAAGGGCAATACTTACGGATTAATAGAGCCTGAATTTTAGAGGGACAGATAATTAAATAATGAATAAGGGAGGGCGTCGCAAATTGCGATGCCCTTTTTCAATGTGCCACTAGAGCCATAGAAAACCTGGGATTATAATGGGACATAGGGGGAGGTGGAAATTTATGGCAGATACATCTATTGGGGAAGCTATTCGCAAGAAGCGAATAGAGTTGAAGCTGACGCAGGAAGAGTTGGCAGATGATATTTGTTCTGTGGGATATTTATCCAAAATAGAGAATGGTATGAGGGAACCATCTAACAGAACGGTGCGCATGCTATTGGAAAGGTTGGGGGCAACCCAGGAATTGGGATTTAAATCCGGTAACCAGGTGGAAGACTTCAGACACAATGTGATTCGTATGGAGATTATGAGGGCTATTGAGAATCATAATGTATATGAGGTTGAAGAGAAGCTGTGGATCATGAAGCAGCTTATGGATTCAGAGGATGTGGCGGACCTGCAATTCTATGAGATGGCAAATCTGATTTGGCTAGTGATGTGTGGTGTCAAGATAGATGACTATGAGATGCGCTGTTATAAAATCTGGCTTATGAGTCGCCGGGAGGAAGATTTCACCAACGGAGTATGTGCTTCGAATTTAAATAAAACAGAGATGTGGATTCTGTCAAATATTGCCACAGGATTTGCATGGAAGAATCATTTTGAATTGGCTTCAAAGATTTATTTGCATATATATTGTTCCATTCAAAATAATGAGGATTTGAATAGAACTATGAACAAGGCCAAGGCTATAATGTGCAATAATATAGCAGTGTGTATGGTTCATATGAAGCATTATCAAAATGGAGTGAATTTCTGCAACATGGGCATGAAAAATATCAGGTTCGATGGTGGCTTCATGATTATGCTACACCTCATGAGAGTTCAGATGGAGATTCATAAAACTGAGAAGGACGGTAATAAATCTCAGGAACTGAAATATATAATAAGAAGAGTTTATGAAATATGCGAGAAAGAAACTGGAGGATGCGTTAATTATGTGGATGGTCCCGGCAAGACCATAGAAGACAGACTGTGGGAAGGCCAGCTTATAATGTCTCTTTAGGCAAAATATAGTCGAAAAATAATACATTTAATTGTATAATATATGAAGTTAGTGAAGATATGGCAAATGTGTAGTTTTATGCATTTGCCATATCATTTACAGGGATATTTAAAATGTGGAGGACTGTATGGCCAAGAAGAATTTCTATGCAGTAAAAGTGGGAAAGACCCCTGGAATATATACAAACTGGGAGGACGCCAAGGCTCAGGTGTCAGGCTTTTCTGGAGCGGTATATAAGGGTTTTGTGACAGCAGATGAAGCCAAGGCTTACATGGGAGAGACTGATGCTGGAGAACAGCTTTCGATTTTTGATTTAATGGGACAGGAAGTTGAAGCTTATGCATTTACAGATGGTTCTTATAATATAGCTACTGGAGTCTATGGCTATGGTGGTTTTGTTGTAGTAAATGGACAGGAGAGAGTGCTTCAGGGGAGCGGTGATGATCCTGAACTTGCCAGTGGCAGAAATACAGCAGGTGAGGTCATGGGAGCTATGGCAGCCATAAGAGAGGCCATTGATATGGGCGTGACTCAGCTGACTATCTACTATGATTATGAAGGTGTTGCCAGATGGGCTATGCATCAGTGGAAGACTAATAAACCTGTGTCTATTCAGTATGTGGCTTATGTGGATAGTGTCAGAGACCAAATCAAGGTAGACTTCGTACATGTGAAAGGGCACACAGGAATACCTGGAAATGAGAGAGCGGATAGATTGGCAAAGGAAGCAGTGGGGATTGAATGAGAATAAAGAGATTATGTGTCGTTTTATTAATATCTATAGCTGTGTTGATTTGCCTGGGAATATGTTATAAAATAGAAAGTCCTAGCAAAGAGGTGGGAAAAGACGTGGCATTTGAAAAGGCGGATAATTGGGAAGATGAATTTTATATAGAAGAAATAAGTGATGAAGTATTTCAGAAGATGCAGGGAGCTTCATATAAGGAGAATTGCACAATCCCAAGAGAGAGCCTGCGATATGTACATATACTTCACTGTGATTTCAATAATGAATCCAGAGAGGGCGAGTTGGTTTGCAATGAGGCTGTGGCCCAGGATTTGCTTGAGATTTTTAAGGAATTGTACAAGTCGGGCTATCAGATAGAGAAGGTGCGACTTGTGGATGAATATGGTGCTGTAGATGAAGATTCTATGGCGGACAATAATTCTTCAGCCTTCAATTACAGAACCATTTCTTATACTGATATAATATCAGCCCACGGAATGGGAGTGGCTGTGGATATTAACCCGCTTTACAATCCTTATGTGAAGGAAGTGGATGGACGAACCAGCGTGGAGCCGGCAAATGGTGCTCCTTATGTGGATAGGACACAGGACATCCCTCACAAGATTGACCATGATGATCTGTGCTACAAATTATTTGTACAACATGGCTTTCAGTGGGGCGGAGACTGGACAGACTCCAAGGATTATCAGCATTTCGAGAAAACTATAGATTGATATAAATTGTTGGATTGCTTATAAGATGTTTCTAAATATATAAGTGTGGAAGTAGATAGAAAGGGATTGATTGAAATGAGAGCATTGATAGCTATGAGTGGTGGAGTAGACAGTAGTGTGGCTGCCAAGCTTATGGTAGACAAAGGATATGATTGTGTAGGCTGTACTATGCGCCTGTATGAAAATGATATAGTAGGAATGGATCTCATGGATGTGTGCTGCTCTTTGGAAAATACCAAGGATGCCAGAAGTGTAGCGGACAAAATAGGAATTCCTTATAAAATATTTCATTATGAAAATAAGTTTATAGATAGAGTAATAGATCCTTTTGTCAGAGCTTACGAGGAGGGAAGAACTCCAAACCCTTGTATAGAATGTAATAGATTTATGAAGTTTGATTATCTCCTGGAGGAGATGAAAAAGCTTGATTGCGATTATATTGTGACAGGTCATTATGTAAGGGTGGAATATAATGAATCTACCGGTAGATATGTATTAAAGAAGGCGTTGGATTCTACCAAGGATCAGAGTTATGTATTATACATGCTTACCCAGGAACAGCTTGCTCATACGCAATTTCCTCTTGGAGAATTTACCAAAACACATATCAGAGAATTGGCGGAGGCGGATGGTTTTGTAAATGCCAAGAAGCATGACAGTCAGGATATATGCTTCGTGCCAGATGGAGATTATGTGGGATTTATGGAACGATTTACTGGAAAATCCTA
>JAEEGF011103013.1_pt1 | contig 49252 bp, 40 predicted proteins | sample 9134171 | NCBI WGS metagenome assembly JAEEGF01 (sample SAMN16246542, study PRJNA631951) | gut metagenome | biome: gut microbiome; feature: rumen; material: AP-attached | host: Bos | place: Iran: Karaj | collected 2018-10
CAATACCCAAACCATTTGCTGTCTTGACATTTTTGGATACCGCCAGGTATGAGCACATACCCAGGAAGTATGCAAAAATCATATTGTCAACGAAAATTGACTTTACGAACAAGCTGATGTATTCCATATCTGATTTGAGTTAGGTGTTATTTCTCCTGCAGGTCCTTCTGGATGGAACGCTGGACCCAGACGATGCAGCCCAGGATGATCAGTGCCATCGGCGGAAGGATGACAAGGTTGTTGGGGACATAGCTGGCGGGCAGGACACGCAGACCGAAGAGCGTACCGCTGCCGAGCAGTTCACGGAAGAAAGCCACGATGATCAGGATCATACCGTAGCCGGCACCGTTGGCCAGACCGTCGAGCAGCGAGGGGATCGGCTTGTTGCCCAGCGCGAAAGCCTCGATACGGCCCATCACGATACAGTTCGTGATGATCAGGCCGATATAGACCGACAGCTGTTTGTCGATGGCGTAGGCGTAAGCCTTGAGCACCTGGTCAACGAGGATCACCATCAAGGCAACCACGACCAGCTGCACGATGATACGCACACGGTTCGGGATCGAATTGCGGAGCAGGGAAACCACAAGGCTGGAAAGTCCCGTCACGATGATGACCGAAAGCGCCATCACGAAAGCACCCTTGAGCTGGACCGTCACGGCCAGCGAAGAGCAGATACCGAGCACGAGGACCGTGATCGGATTACCCTTGAAAATCGGGTTCAACAAGGTTTTCTTGAGATCTTCATTCATGGCTTAACCCTCCTGATGATTGTGGTGGTGATGATGTTCGTGCTGATGGCCCTCACCGTCTTCGCAGCAACCGTCTTCGCAGCCCTCTTCACAGCAGCAGTCGTCATCTTCCGCTGCAGCAGCGGCCTTCTTTTCCAAGAAAGGCATATAGGCCTTGAACCAGGTGTCGAGCGCTGCGTCGAGACCGTTGCAGGTCATCGTAGCACCCGTGATGGCATCGATTTTAGACCGGTCCTCTTTCGGAGCGCCGCCCTTGATGATGCCGAACGGATTGTCCGGATGGGCAAAATCTACTGCTTTGCCCTTGAACTGTTCGCGGAACCAGGCCTCGTCTTTGATCTTGGCGCCCAGACCCGGAGTCTCGCTCTCATGGTCGAAATAGGCACCGACAATCTCCGAGCAGTCGGCATTGAAGGCGATGTATCCCCAGATCGGGCCCCAGAGGCCGGCGCCGTAGCAAGGAATCACATTGATATCTTCGCCGTCTTTCTCAAAGACATAGACAGGAAGGGAAGGATTGCCGGAAGCGATGTTCTTGTTCTCCAGTTTCAGGTTGTCCTGCAACTCGATGCCGGTGACTTCGGTTTCGAGTTCACCGGTCTTGTTGCCCTGGGCGTCGATCAGGAAGGCCGTCTTGATGTTCTCGCTGTACATTTCGAGGACCTTGTCATTGCCCAGTTTGCCGAGATCTTCCTTGCTCGAGAAGCCGGCGGCCGTCAGCATCTGGCTGATGGTCTCCGCCTTGATGTTGGCCTGCTGCTTGGGCTTGAGCGCCATCGCAGCGATCGACAGGATGGCGGCCGCAACCACGACGATGATCGTCGTGTAGACAATGGTATATACGTTATTGTTGGTATTCATCGCTAGACGGTTTTAGCCCTCTTGAGACGGCGGTTGACATTGGCGCTGACAACATAGTGGTCGATCAGCGGAGCGAAGGTGTTCATCAGCAGGATGGCGAGCATCATTCCCTCCGGATAGCCCGGATTGAAAAGACGCACCGTGATGCAGAGCGCACCGATCAGGAAACCGTAGATCCACTTGCCGGTCTCGGTCTGTGCCGAGGTGACCGGGTCCGTGGCCATGAAGACGGTACCGAAAGCGAAGCCGCCCATCAGAAGTTGCTCCCAGCAAGGGATATCGGTCACACCGAAAGAGGTGCCGAGCCAGCCCACAAACAGGGCGCCGAGGACGGAGGAGCACATGATCTTCCAACTTGCCACACCCGTGCAGAGGAGGATCAGCGCACCGAGAAGGATGGCGATGACGGAAGTCTCACCCACCGCACCGGGGATGTCACCGAGGAACAGGTTCCAGGCACTGGTGCCGGCTGCGGACAGGCCGTCGAGCGAAGCGTGGGAAAGCGGCGTCGCGCCCGAGAGGGCATCCACGACTTCCCCGCCCTTCCAGGGCGTGCCGCCGGCCAGGGCCTTGTTCAGGCCGCCGACCCAGATCGAGTCGCCCGACATCTTGCTCGGATAGGAGAAGAACAGGAAGGCACGCGCCAGCAGCGCCGGGTTCCAGATATTCATGCCCGTACCGCCGAAGACCTCTTTGCCGATGATGACGGCAAAGGCGACGGCGATCGCGAGCATCCACCAGGGAACGTCGACCGGCACGATGAGCGGAATGATGAAGCCGCTCACCAGGTAGCCTTCACTCACCTCATGGCCCTTCATCTGGGCAGAGGCGAACTCAATGCCGAGACCGACGATATAAGAGATCAGGTAGAGCGGGATGATCTTCACGAAACCATACCACACCATCTGCCAGAAGCCCCAGCCCAGGCCGAAGACCTTGCTGTGTTGGAAGCCGAGGTTCCAGATACCGAACAGGAGGGCCGGCATCAGGGCGATCACGACGATGATCAGGAGGCGTTTCAGGTCCACGCAGTCCTTGACGTGCGTACCGCCCTTGCGGGTGGTGCGGTTCGGCACGAAGAAGAAGGTCTCGAACGCATCGAACGAGGAATGGAGCCAACTCAGTTTTCCACCTTCGGAAAAGGTCGGCCGCACTTTATCGAAAAAATTCTTTGCCATGGCGGATCCTCCTTACATTTCTTTCATCATCAGTTCAATGCCTTCGCGGATGATCTTCTGGATCTCGATCTTCGAAGGGCACACATATTCGCAAAGCGCCACGTCTTCCTCGATCACCTCGTAGATGCCGAGCTGCTCCATCTTGTCGAGGTCGCCGGCCAGGCAGGCCTTGAACAGGTAGAGCGGGTAGATGTCCATCGGGAGCACTTTGTCATAGACATCGTTCATCAGGAACGGGCGTTCCCCGCCGTTCTCGTTGGTGTCCATGTCGTATTTCTTGCGGCGCAGGAAGGCAGGATAGGCGCGTGACACGGAGAATTTCTTGCCCCGCAGCGGGTTGATCCAACCGAACATCTCGTAGTAGTTGCCTTCCTTGAGCACGCTCACCTGGTCGTCGAAGAAGCCCAGGAAGCCATCGGCTCCGACAGCTTCACCGGAAAGGACGTCACCGCTGACGATGCGGACATCCTCCTTCGGGAAATGAGCCGCCAGGTCTGCCATGCAGACGCCGGCGGGTACTTCGGCGTAAGACGGGTTAATGGCGGCCGGGCCGGCGACGGCAATCGTGCGGCAGGCGTCATACACGCCTTTGAGGAAGAAACGGCCGATGACGGCCACGAGCGGCAGGCTGACGGTCCACACCACTTCACCCTTGTTGATCGGGCTGATGTGGTTGATCTGGACGCCGACGTTGCCGGCGGGATGCGGGCCTTCGAACTGATGGAAAATCACGCCGCTGAGTTTGTGGAACTCACTGCCGGCATAATTCTTCGCTGCAAGGGAGAGATGGACCCCGCCCTTGGTAAGCCGACCTAGGGCGTCGATACCGGCCTGGATGGCGGCAAGGTCATTCTTCAGGGTAAAATCCCAGTCTGCGCCGAGCGGCGCCGTATTCATGGCGGAAATAAAGATGGCTTTCGGTTCGGCCTGCGGATCCGCAACCGTGCCGAAGGGACGCTGCTTGAGGCAGGGCCAGAGGCCGCTCTTGAGCAGCAGTTCCGTCATTCCCTTCTTGTCGAGCGAGGAGATCTTGGGCACATCAAACCGGACGGCCTCCTTCTTCCCGTCCGCTTTGACCCGGACGGCCAGGAGTTTCCGCTTGTCGCCGCGCACGACGGCATCGACCGTTCCGCTGACCGGCGAACAGAACACCATCTCCGGACATTTCTTGTCGGAGAAGAGCGGTGTACCAGCCTTGACGCTGTCGCCTTCCTTCACCAGGAGGCGCGGTACCATGCCACGGAAATCAGTCGGTTTGACAGCCACCAGATCCGGAGAGACTTGCAGGGTCACCTCGCAAAGGGCTGCCCCCGCAATGGGGAGGTCCAGACCCTTTTTCAATCTGATTTGATCTGACATTGAAATTATTTGGTTAATAGTAAATAGTTTACAATAATGGGGCAAAGTTACCTATAAAATGTCAGTAAAAAAAGTATATTTTTGCACTATGATGAACAATTCACAAACAGACCTGTTCGAAGGGTTGAACAGCGCGCAGAAAGCCGCTGTAGCGTGTACGGAGGGGCCTTCGCTCATCATCGCGGGGGCCGGTTCAGGAAAGACGAGGGTGCTGACCTGCCGGGTCGCACACATTCTGGAGGGAGACTGCAGGCCTGGGGAAGTGATGGCCCTTACTTTTACCAAAAAGGCGGCGGGAGAGATGAAGGAGCGCGTGGCTTCCCTGATCGGGGAGCGGAAGGCCCGCTGGGTACTGATGGGCACGTTCCACTCCATCTTCATCCGATTCCTCCGGGAGTATGCCTCCCTGCTCGGCTATCCCGACCATTTCACCATCTACGACCAGACCGACTCCCGCAGCGTCATCAAACAATGCGTCAAGGAATTGGATCTGGATGAAAAGTACTACAAGGCCACCCTGGTCCAAAGCCTCATCTCGAAGGCCAAGAACGACCTGATCACCGTCAACGGCTACCGGGCCAACGTGGAACTGACCGAGCAGGACCGGGCGGCACGCCGACCGCGCCTGGCCGATGTCTATGCCCTCTACCAGCAGAAATGCCTGGCGGCCGGTGCCATGGATTTCGATGACATCCTGCTGCAGATGAACATCCTGCTCAAGCGGTTTCCCGAAGCCTGCGCCGCCATTGCGGGCCGGTTCCGCTACATCCTCGTGGACGAGTACCAGGACACGAACCGCGCCCAGTACTTCATCCTGCGCCGGCTCGCCGAACCGCACCACAACCTCTGCGTCGTGGGCGACGATTCGCAGAGCATCTACGGGTTCCGCGGCGCCCGCATCGAGAATATCCTCCGTTTCAAGCAGGATTATCCCGAGGCCAGGGAATTCCGCCTGGAGCAGAACTACCGTTCCACCCAGACCATCGTAGCAGCCGCCAACAGCCTGATCGCCCACAACGAACGCCGGCTTCACAAGGAGTGCTTCTCCCGGGCCGGCGCCGGCGAGAAAATCGGCGTGATCAAAGCCTTCACGGAAAGCGAGGAAGCCCACCTGGTCGCATCCTCGATCATCGAACGGATCTACAGCACGAAGGCATCCTACGACAGCTTCGCCATCCTCTACCGGACGAATGCCCAGTCCCGTGCCTTCGAGGAAGCCTTGCGCAAACGCAATCTCCCCTACCGCATCTACGGCGGCCATTCGTTCTACGAGCGCGCCGAGATCAAGGATATGCTGGCCTATTTCAAACTGGCTGTCAATCCACAGGACAACGAGTCGTTCCGCCGGGTCATCAATGTCCCGGCCCGCGGCATCGGCGACACGACGCTCGACCGCCTCGCAGCCGCCGCAGCCGCCGCCGGGTGTCCGCTTTACAACGCACCGCTGCTCGAAAACGAAAAACTCTACGCCGTCGGGTTGAAAGACGCCGCCATCCGGAAACTGCGCGATTTCGTGGCCATGATGGAACCGCTTGCCGAGCAGACGGAAAAGTCCGACTGCTACCGGCTGGCCATGGAGATCGGAAACAAGTCCGGCTACCTGCAGGCACTGGGCAGCGATACCTCGCCCGAAGGACTCGGCCGGCTCGAAAACGTGGAGGAGCTTTTCAACAGCATCAAGGAGTACAGCGAAGAAGAAGCCGAGATGCGGAAGATCCTTTCGGAAGACGGCGAGGAACCGGTCGATACCACCGTGACGATGGGCGACTATCTGGAGAACATCTACCTGATGAGCGAGGTGGAAAAAGACGACTCGCAGGATCCCGAACGCGACCAGACCAACAAGATCGTCCTGATGACGGTCCACGCCGCCAAGGGCCTGGAGTTCCCCTACGTCTATATCGCCGGCATGGAAGAGAACCTCTTTCCATCCGAGAGCATGAACGACACGCCCGACAAGATCGAAGAAGAACGACGTCTTTTCTACGTCGCCCTTACCCGGGCGGAGAAAGCCGTCACGGTGTCCTACGCCCAGAACCGCCGTAAATGGGGCAGCGAAGAATCCAACCGTCCTTCGCGCTTCCTCCGGGAAATCGACCGGCAATACTATGCCATCGAACCCGACACCGACCAGAACCGCTACGATCCATTCCCGCAGACAAGGTTCCGTTCGTCCGACTTCGAGACCTACCGCCGGCCGGAGCAGTCACGCACCTGGCAGCGGCCAGCCACTCCACCTAAGCCGCAGCCAATAGTCCGACCCACTCCTTCCCCATCGGTCCACACGCCGAGTCCGGGCTTCTCTCCGTCTCCCGTCGCCGACCTGCAGGTAGGCCTGCGCGTCGAACACGACCGTTTCGGTTACGGCACCATCCTGTCCATGGAAGGTGAAGGACCCAACAAAAAAGCCGTTGTCGAATTCGACAACGGCGGCACCAAGACACTTCTGCTAAAATTTGCTAAACTTCGCCTTGTTTAACACACGACGGGCCTTTTCAATGGCATAGGTTTTGTAACGAAAAGGTCGAAGTTTTTCATAGTTTAAGTTTAAGTTTAGGTTAGTAGTCGGGGTGAGTGCCGGTAGCGCTCACCCCGATGAATTTTATTTCAACGCCTCCGGCCGGATTCGTTTAGAGCTTGTCTCCGAAGAGCAGCGCGTTGGAAAGGATGTGGTTGGTGCCGAGCCAGTAGGCACGGTAGGCGAAATCTTCCTGGATATAGAGGATGCGGCCATTGGCTTTGCGCTGCAGCGCGACAAGCGGAGTGCCGGCAATCTTCGCCAGCTGCTCCGGCGTCACATAGCCGGAACGGTAGGGTTCGGCCGCATAGCGCATGAGCACTTCGGCTTCCGGCGCGACGGTCCAGACATTCGAGCCGTTCTTGTACACATCGATAGCCGGCTGGTTGTAACCCCAGAAAAGCGGGCTCTGTTGCGCCATCTCCGCACTCAGGACCAGGCCGCTGACACCGCGTCCCCCTTCACTCTTGATACAGTCGCCTCCTATTTTGTCGGCAAAGACATGCGCTTCCCCTACGAGAATGAGCGTACCCCCCGCTTCGACCCATTTCGAAATCTTGTCCCAGGCCTCTGCGGAAGCCGTATCAGGGCCCATACCGCGGCCCATGAAAACCATCACGTCGTAACGGTCTGCATCGAAGCCTCTGCCCATCAGCGTGCTGTAATTGACAAGCGAATGATTCATGCCAAAATGAGCGTCGAGCATGTGCCAGAAAGCGCCCTGCTGCGTCGAAGAGCCGATGTCGGTGATGATGGCTGTACGCGGCTTGCGTACAGGGGTTCGCACCTGTTCCAGGAAAGCTTTGCGGTCGCGCCGCTTGTCGGGAACCGCCGTCACTTCAACGGCACATTCAGCGGCAAGCCCGGACAGGCATGCATACAGCGCATCCCCGTCACACGGCTGTCCCTCAACCGGAACCACAAGTGTTCCGTCGCCGGCTGCCTCCACTTTGATTCCCTGTTTCTGAAGAGCCGTAATCAGATAGGGCGCATAGAACTCCGCGCTCGCAAACCGATATCCCAGGGGGCTGACACCGGACACCTTCCCGGCGGGAAGCGTCGCAGTCGTGATCTTCTCTCCAAGGGCCGGAGTGGCAGTTACAGTACCATATTCGAGGTTGTACCCACGGGCCGGCGACCAGGTTGAAACATCGTAGAAACGGTCATCCTGGAAGGTCGTGATATCTTCAAAAATGCCTTTGATCTTGTAGTAGTGCCGCTGCCGGAAAGGCACGAAGAACTTCGTCTCCTCACCCACGACAGGATAGACTTCGATTTCGTGCAGCAGCAGGTTCTGCAGGAAATTGAACGCGATACCCCGGTTGCCCCGGGCGCTCAGCACATAACCGGCAGCCGGGTCAGCTTCGGAGGCACGCCGTGCATTCTGGAAGAAACGGCGCTGATAGTCCTTGATGGCTGCCGCGTGCGCGACCGCCCCGTCAACGACACCGATGGCAGCGCTCGCCTGCCAGCATACGGTTTCGCCGAAGGAATGGACGCCGAATTCGCCATAATCACGGACATGCCCACGGGTGGAAGAAAGCTCATGAAGCATGCACACCGAACCTTGGATATCGCCGTAGCATCCGCCTTTGCCGATAAAGAAATCATCGTAGCCGCGACCGCTGAAATGCGGAACCCCGAGGGTGTCGAGATACTGACCGACGGTCGCTTCAATCTTGCGGGTAAGATCCTGATTCTCTTGGGGAATGTACTGATAGGTACGATTGGGGTCGCCAGGGCTGTAGTAATAGAGGCCGTCCCGGGAAGAACCCATCTCGTGAAGGTCGAGCAGCACGTTGGGCATCCAGTGCTCGTACATGGTCACCAAGTTGCGTCCCTCAGGATACTGGGCCGTGAGCCAGTCGCGGTTGCAGTCCATCCAGTAGTGGTTGGAGCGGGATGAAGGCGTTACCTCACGGTATTCCCGGGCCTGGTTGTCGACGAAATGGTTGAGGCTCGCATTGGAATTGACCCACATCGCGAAGCGGCTCATGCCATCCGGGTTCTGCGCGGGAACCACCAGCAGCACCGTGTTGTCGAGCATCGCTTCCACCGCCTTGTCCTCGACCGCCGCATAGTAGAACAAGACAGCGATGAGGCCCTGGGAGCCCGAAATCTCGTTGCCATGGATGGTGGCGCTCAGATCGACCACCAGCGGCATCTGGTCGAGATTGAGTCCGGCCGACTGGGTCGCATCGGTCACCCGGAGATGCTCCTCGCGGATCTGTTCCAGGCGTCGTTGATTAGCCGGCGAGGTGATGCAGACCTGCAGGAAACGCCGCCGCTCGAACGTGTAGCCATAGCGTTCGACCGATACCCTGTCGGAAACCTTTTCCAGATAGTCCACATAGCGTGTAATATCGCCCCAGTCGGCGAGCCGTTCGTCCAGTTCAAAACCCAGGAATTCCTGGGGAGACAGGATTGCCGGATTATACTGCGCCCCTTTCACGGGAAGGAAGCGCTCGATGGAGGAAGCGGGAGAAGGAGTCCCGGAAGGCAGGCCCGGCTGCGCCAGCATCGGAGCGACCGAAGCAAAGACCAGCAAGCAGGCGATGGCAAAGGCAAAATATCGTTTCATACTATCAGAAAGAATTCTTTTTTCTACATACGGATCCGGATACGGCGGGATGCGGGAAGCAGCGAGTTGCAACGGTTTCCCAGGTTTTTGACAAAGCCGAGGCCTTGCCCTTCATAGGTCAGGAGCAGAAACCCGCGCGGGGCTTCGGCCAAGGTCAGCGGCTCCTTCGAGAGGAAACGCAGTGCCTCTTCACGGTTGACAGCGACGGTTTCGAACGACAGACGCATTCCTTTGGCGGCCAGCAATTCCATCCCTTCTTCCCGTACGCACGACAAGGCAAAATCAGCTTCCGGCACCAGGTCCCGCCCTTTGACCGTCGCCACTGCCGTGCCCGAGGCAATGATTTTCAGCGACTTTCCGAGTTTGGAAAGATCACCGGCGAATGCCTTCGGAAAGACTTTGACCAAGTCATCTTTCTGCACCAGCGTCAAAGCGGCCTCTCCGGACGGCGAAGACCGGAAACTGCCGTCCTTGCGAAACAAAGCCGCGAAAAAGCCCTCCCCCTGCGCTTCGCCCGGATAGAAATGCCGCATCGAAAGCAACTCGGCACCAAGTGAGGATGCGATCCACCCGGCATTGTCTTCATCTTCCTGCCTGTTGAACGTGCAGGTGGAATAGACCAGGAATCCGCCGTCGGCCAGGGCGGGCCACACGGCGGAAAGGATGCGGCGCTGCCGGGCAGCACAAAGCCGCACAGCATCAGGCGACCATTCCTCGACGGCCTTCGCGTCCTTCCGGAACATACCCTCACCCGAGCACGGCGCATCGACTACAACAACGTCGAAAAAGCCCCGCAGGGGCGTGAACGCCGAAGGATCGGAGGAAGTAACCACCGCTCCAGGGACACCCCACCGGGCCACGTTTTCAGCCAGGATCGTAGCCCTGGAAGGGACGATCTCATTGGCCACCAACAGGGACCGATGGCCGCCATGGGAAAGCAACTGCGTCGTCTTTCCGCCCGGCGCGGCACAGAGATCCAGTACGCGAAGACCGTCCGGTCCGTCCAAGGCTGTTGCAGCCTGGTCGAACAACGCTCCGACATACATGGAAGAGGCCTCCTGGACATAATAGGCACCCGCATGGAACCAGGGATCCAACGTGAAGGACGGGCGTTCCCGCAGATAGAGTCCCTCTTCCGGAGCCCATTCCACGGGCTCGGCGGCAAGCGGTCCGAAATGCGCCCGCAAATCGGGCAGAGACCGTTTGAAAGGATTGACGCGCACGGATACCGGAGGATCCGAAGCAAGAGCTTCCAAAACCCGCTCAGCCCGCTCCAGGCCGAGACTTTCGCGCAATCCGTTGATAAATTCCGAAGGAAACATTACTTTTGTACCCGCAAGCAACAAAGATAGTAAAATAATGCAGACCGTCTATTTCGAACGCGACCACATTGTGGTGGATGATACCGATTTTCAGGATTTTTGCTCCCATTTTCAGGAGATTCCAGCCGGTGGCGGCCTGGTCTGCAACCGCGAAGGCAAATACCTGCTCATCTACCGCCACGGGGTATGGGACCTCCCGAAAGGCAAGCAGGAGCCCGATGAGGATATCGCGACCTGTGCCCTGCGCGAAGTCGAGGAAGAGACCGGCCTGCACAGCCTGATCCTGGGAGAACGCATCTGCATCACCCATCATACCTATCAGGTTTTCGGCATGAAGTGCCTCAAACACACCTACTGGTATCACATGCGGGACGACCGGGAAGAACCGCTGCTTCCCCAGACGGAAGAGGACATCACCCGGGCCGAGTGGGTGGATAAAAAAAGCCTCCCAGCTTATCTGGAAGGCACCTATCCGTCGATCGTCGAAGTATTCGTCAACGCAGGTCTGTTATGATCGTATCGTCCCCGAAACTCTCGGGATCGATGATGAAGAACGTGGCAGACCAGGGTTCTTTCGCCTCCTTGATGCCGGTCAGCGTGATCGTATAGGTCTCATAGAGCACCACAGCTGACCCGTCGGCCGCTTTGCTGACGGTAATCTGCTGCAGGAAGGAGACATCGTTTTTCTCGATTACCAGTTCATCGCTGCCGGGCGAATAGATCCAGCGGTCCTTGCCGTTGCAATAGACCTGCATCCAGTCGGTTTCCAGCCGGTAGCAGTCGTCCTGCACATAGCCTTTCCCTTCGGCTACGGTCTTGCCGGTCCCGTTGTCCACCATTTTGAACTGGCAGGAGAAGCGCTGCTGTGCACCCGCTGCGGTGCAGAGCAGGATCGTCAGGAGAAGGAAGATTCTTTTCATCGCACAATCATTTTTTTAGATATGATTGAGTGATTCCAAAATTCGGTCCAAAGTGTCCAAATCCGTCACCAAAACGGAACGCGCCTTGCTGCCTTCCTGCGGACCGACGATGCCGGCCGCCTCCAACTGGTCCATGATACGGCCCGCACGGGCGTATCCCACATTGAGTTTGCGCTGCAGCATCGAAGTGGAACCCTGCTGGTATTGGACCACCATCTTTGCGCATTCCTCGAAGAGCTGGTCGCGTTTGTGCAGGTCCACGTCGCCGACACCGGCGTCTTCATCGTTCGGATCCACATATTCCGGAAGTTCGAACGGACCGGCATAGCCACGCTGGTCACTGATGAACTTCACCAGATTGATGATCTCCGGCGTATCGACCAACGCGCACTGGACACGGGTCAAGTCGTGGCCCGGATAGACGACGAGCATATCGCCGCGGCCGATGAGACGGTTGGCGCCCGGCGCGTCGATGATAACCTTGGAATCCGTACCAGTGTTGACCTTGAAGGCGACCCGCGAGTTGAAGTTGGCCTTGATGGAGCCGGTGATGATGTTGACGGTCGGGCGCTGCGTCGCGATGATCAGGTGGATACCCACGGCACGGGCTTTCTGGGCCAGACGGGCGATGGGATTCTCGATCTCGCGGCCGGCCGTCATCAGCAAGTCGCCGAACTCGTCGATGATCACCACGATATAGGGCAGGAACTTGTGCCCGTTGTTCGGGTTGAGCTGCCGGTTCAGGAACTTGGCGTTGTACTCCTTGAGCTGACGGACGTCGGCCTTCTTGAGGAGGTCGTAGCGGGCATCCATCTCAATGCAGAGCGAATTGAGCGTGTTGGCCACTTTCTTGGTATCGGTGATGATGGCTTCGTCGCCGTCGGGCAGCATCGCCAGGTAGTGCTTCTCCAGCTTTTCGTAAAGGGAGAATTCCACCTTCTTCGGATCGACCAGGACCATCTTCATCTCGGCCGGATGCTTGGCATACAGGAGCGAAGTGATCATCACATTCAGGCCCACGGACTTACCTTGACCGGTGGCACCGGCCACCAGCAGGTGTGGCATCTTGGCCAGGTCCAGGAAGAACGGCTCGTTGGTCACAGTGATGCCGATCGCCATAGGCAGTTCCATCTTCTGGGAAGCTTCCTGGAACTGCTGGCAGCCCAGCACCGATTTGAGCGCCACCACGCTCGGCTTGACATTCGCCACCTCGATACCCACGGAATCCAGCAGGGTCACGACGCGGACGCCCTTGGCGCCCAGCGAAATGGCAATATCCTCCTCCAGATTGCGTACCTGCGCGACCTTGATGCCGTCGTCGAGCTGGATCTTGTAAAGCGTGACGGTCGGGCCCATCTTGGCGGTGATGCCCTTGACCCGGATCTTATAGCTGTTGAGCGCATTGACGATGCGCTGCTTGTTGTTTTCGAGTTCCTGCCGGGACACCTCGTACCACATGTCCTTGTAGTCCTTGAGGATCGACATCGGCGGAAGTTTGAACTTGGGAAGGTCGAGCCGGGGATCGTAGCGCTCGCGCCATTCCTCATCGGAAAGGCCGGCGATGATGTCGTTTTCACTCTTCTCGATGGTAAGCGTCACTTCGGGCTGCGCCATCCCCTCGGGCTTTGCCGGTTCGGGCTGGATTTCCTCGACCGCATCGACAACAGCCGGTTCGGAAGGCTGCAAAGGCACGTCAGACGGCTGGCCGGAGGACTCGGCATCCGTAAAATCGAGCCAGTCATCCGTGGGATCCGTGTCGGCTTCCGGCGCACCATCCACCACCAGACCGGGATACGTATTGCCTTCTTCTTCATCCCCTTCTTCGATTTCATCCGGTTCCTCGTCCTCATCCGTCTCGCGGTGCGAGATGCCATAGAGGAGGTCGTCGAACCAGAACGCCACTTTGGGCGTCAGCAGGCAGGCATAGAGGAAAAGAATGACCAGCAGCACACCGGCCGTCCCCGCCTTGCCGAGCATCGAACAAAGCCAGCGGCAGGCAAAGTGGCCATAGGAGCCTCCGGCTCCCGTCCCGAGCAGCGAATCATAGGAGGTGAAGCTGAAGATATAGGCCAGCAGCACAGAGAAAATGATGGCGCCGAAAGCGCAGAGGAGAAACACCCGGAGCAGGTTGACCTTCCGGATGCGGAAACAATAGACGGTCAAGGCGCCCAGGAAGATCGGCAAGGCGAAGGCCCCGAATCCAAACAGCTTGGAGATCAGAAAATCAGCCCAGATAAAGCCAATCTTGCCGCCGGCATTCTCCGCCGTGACTTCCGTGGTAAACATCCGGCTGTCAAAGGTCAGGCTCTGGTCGGATGTCCAGGTAAAGACGTACGACAGAAGGGCGACCAGCGTGTAGATCGTCAGGATGCCGCACAAGACACCCAGCACGATCCGGACCACCCGCCGGTTTTCTTCGGTCAGCAGCGGTTTGCGCGCCACGGGCGTCCGCTTCACGGGCGCGGCAGGCTTCTTCTTCGGTTTGGACTGCGGCCGGGCCTTGGCCTTGGCCTTTTCCTTGCTTTGCTTCTCTTTGGCCATGCGTTATTTCTTCCGTTTCCAGTTGCGGTTCTTCTTGTTGTTCCCTCCGCCGTAGCCAGCGCCGCCGTTGCCGCCGACGCTGATGCCCGGACGGGAAAAATTGGCGTTCTGGGAAATGGCGCCGAGATGCACATCTTCCGGCACTTTGAGCCTGCCGTCAGACAGGCGCTCGATATCGGCAAAAATGGTCTCTTCCGCCACGTTGTCCTTGTTCCAGATCAGGTACTGCTGCCGCATGTACAGCGCCAGGGTGCGGATCATCTCTTTCTTGATGTCGTCGTCTTCCCGGTCGGCAATCAGGTTGATCATGTTCTCGATATTGCGTCCGTAGCAGGCGGCCTTGACCGGTTTCCCGGGCAGGGTGATAATGTCCGGATGTTCTTCGAACTGCTGGGGTGTCGGAGCGGGGTACGGTGCATCGATATCCAGGTCGAAGCCGCCGATGACCTGGGCATGGTCCCAGAGTTTGTGCTTGTAATCGTTGAATTCGCGGATCTGCGGATTGAGGAGGCCCATCACCTGCACGACAGCACGCATCTGCTGGCTGCGTTTCTCCTTGTCTTCAATGGCCTTCACCTGCTCGATCATTTTCTGCACATGGCGCCCGTATTCAGGCAGCACCAGTTTCTCTCTCTGCGTATTGTAATCCATATTCGCGTTTTGTCTTGGTTTAACTGACAAAGATACTTCTTTTATTTCTTATCTTTGTACAAAATTTTTGGCAATGAAGAAAGTATTGGTCACGGGGGCCCTCGGACAGCTCGGTACAGAATTGCAATTGCTTACGGCCGGAAGACCGGAATTCGTCTTTACGGATGTCCGCACGGAAGGCCCGGTCCGGGCCCTTGATATCCTGGATCCCGGCGCGATCGCGCAGCTGGTGGACGAAGAAGAGATCGGCACACTCATCAATTGTGCCGCTTATACCAACGTGGATCTGGCCGAAAGCCAGCAGGAACTCTGCCAGGCCATCAATGCCGACGGACCGGGGAACCTGGCCCGGATCGCCGCCCGCAAGAACCTGACGCTGATACACATATCGACTGAATATGTCTTCGACGGACGGAATCCGGCGGGCTATAGCGAGACGGCGCGCCGCCACCCGCTGTCCGCTTATGGACGCAGCAAGCGCGACGGCGAGGACAGGGTCCGGCGCAGCGGTTGCCGCGGCATCATCATCCGCACGTCCTGGCTCTATTCTCCGTTCGGCAAGAATTTCGTGAAAACAATGCTTCGGCTGGGCGCTGAAAGACCGGAAATCGGGGTCGTAAACGATCAGGTCGGCAGCCCCACTTATGCCCGCGACCTGGCGGAAGCCATCCTGGCCATCCTGCCGCAAATCGGACCGCAGCAGGGAAGGATCTACCACTTTACCAACGAGGGCACCTGCACCTGGGCCGGACTGGCGGCCGCCGTCATGCGCGAAGCAGGGCTCCCCTGCCACGTCAGGCCCATCACCACAGCGGAGTATCCGTCCCCTGCCGTACGGCCGGCCTGCTCCATCCTTTCGAAGGAGCGCATCTGCCGCGAGTTCGGCATCCAGCTCAAACCCTGGGAAGAATCACTCAAAGACTGTCTGCGACGTCTTTGAAAAAAGGAGCCCGCGCATCCTTTTCGGAAAGGATGACCTCGTCGGGGGAAACGCCCCAGTCGATGGCGAAGAAGGGATCGTTCCAGCGGTACGATCCTTCGGCCTCGGGCGCATAATAATTGTCGCATTTGTATTGGAACAGCGTATCGTCTTCCAGCACCAGGAAGCCGTGCGCAAACCCGCGCGGGATGAAAAGCTGACGCTTGTTCTCTCCACTCAATTCCACGGTGACACTCTGGCCGAAAGTCGGTGAGCCGGGACGGAGATCCACCGCCACGTCGAGGACACGGCCCCGCACCACGCGCAACAGCTTGGCCTGCGCTGCTTCGCCTTTCTGGAAATGCAGGCCGCGCAGCACCCCGCGCCGGGCGGAATAGGATTCGTTGTCCTGCACAAAGGACACAGGACCGATATGCTGTTCAAAATCCCTGAGGGAGAACGATTCGAAGAAGTAGCCCCGGTGGTCGCCGAAAACACGCGGCTCCACGATGACCAGGCCTTCGATGTCAGTTTTGAGGTAATTCATCTGAATTTGCTTTCCAACCGTACAAAGGTAGCGTTTTTTTGTATAACTTTGTTGGGATTTGCCAACAAAACACTTTATGTACAAGATCGCTTCCCACCCCATCCTGGATATTCCTGAAGAGGATCTCCACGAATTCATATTTGAAGGAAAACCCGTGAAGGGCCAGAAAGGCCAGACCATCGCCGCCGCCCTGCACCAGGCCGGTTTTCCGGTTCACCACCACAGTTTGAAAGACCGCAAGCGCACCATGGAGTGCGGCATCGGCAAATGCGGTGCCTGCGAGATGCTCGTGGACGGCCACATCCGCCGTATCTGCATCACCAAGATCGACGGCATCCGGGAAGTCCGGCGCGTCGGCAAGGAGAGTTTCTCCCTGGTTGACAGTTCCACCACGCGGCAGGACGAAAAGAAGAAGGTTTACCGTACGGCGGTCGCCATCATCGGCGCAGGTCCGGCCGGTCTCGCCGTCCGCGAAGAACTCAACAAAGCCGGCATCGATTGCCTGGTGCTCGACAACAACGACGCCATCGGCGGGCAGTTCCAGATGCAGACGCACCAGTTCTTCTTCTTCGAGAAGGAGCAGAAATTCGGTGGCATGCGAGGCTTCGACATCGCCAAGACCCTGGCCGGCGATTCGCTGGAAGGCATCATGCTGAACTGTGTGGTATGGGATATCCTGGAAGGCAAGCGCCTCGCCGTCAAGAATGTCGTTTCGCAGGAAATCTTCTACGTGGATGCCGAGCAGCTCGTCGTCGCGGCGGGTGCCCTCCCCTTCATGCCGGCGTTCAAGAACGACGACCTCCCGGGCGTTTTCACGGCCGCCGTCGTACAGCGCATGATGAACAAGGAATTCACCCTGCTCGGCAAGAACATCCTGACGGTGGGTGCCGGCAACATCGGTTACCTGACTTCCTACCAGGCCATGCAGGCGGGTGCCAAAGTCAAGGCCATCATCGAAGCCATGCCCCACGAAGGAGGTTTCCCCGTCCAGGCCAACCGGCTTCGCCGCCTCGGCGTGCCCATCATGACCTCCTATACGCTCGTCGAAGCAATTCCCAATGAAGACTGGACCGGCGTGACGGGCGCCATCATCGCCAAATGTGAGAACTTCAAGCCGATTCCCGGCACGGAAGTCCGGATCGACGGAATCGACTGCATCAATATCTGCACCGGCCTGCTGCCCGACAGCCAGCTGCTGCGCAAAGGCACGGAAGTCTTCGGTACGGCCTGCCACGGTGTCGGCGACGCAGTGCGCATCGGCGAAGGCACTTCCGCCGTGTTGCGCGGCCGCCAGTGCGCCTACGAAATCCAGCAGGCGCTCGGCCGCCGGATCGACTACAATGCCTATCTGACCGTTTCCAAAGAATACATCGACTCCCAGCAGCGGCCGCAGCGGCTGCTCAACGCACCGGTCAAACCGTCTGCCGCGCGGATGCGCAAAGGCGGGTTCGTGATCGCCGACTGTCTGTACGGCTTCGCGTGCAACCCTTGCTCGTTTGCCTGCAAGCAGGGCGCCATCACCAAGAGTTCAACTTCCGTGACGCCGACGATCGACTTCGATAAATGCATCGGCTGCATGGAATGTGTGGCCCACTGCCCGGGTCTGGCCATCTTCGGCTACCGGCCTGAAAAGCGTCAGATCTTCCTCCCTGTCGAATTCAACGTCGAGGCCGGCTCAGAAGTCTTCCTGGTCGATGACAACGGCCAGAAAGTGGGAGAAGGCACCATCGAACGCCTCATCCGCAAACCCAACAAGACCAACGTGGCGGTCGTGAAAGCCGAAAAGATCTATGCCGGCGACAGCGACGAAGCCCTGCTCGAAGCGCACGGCTTCATCGTCAAGGAAAACTACCCCGAGCCGCTCGAGATGACCCCTACCGAACTCAACGACGACTTCACCTACATCTGCCACTGCGAAGACGTTCGTCTGCGCGACCTGCTTGCCCTGCTCAAGGGCCGTACCAGCATCACCGCCCAGGAACTCAAGCACATTTCCCGTCTGGGCATGGGCCCGTGCCGCGGTACGCGCTGTCTGCCGCGCGCCAAACAGGCCCTGCGCGCCTATGGCATCGAGATTACGGGCGATTTCACGCCGCGCGGCCCGATGGCCAACCTCGTGGAGATCGGCAACGTCACCAACCCGTCCCGCCAGGTCGAACTGATCACCAATCCCAAGTGCACCGATGTGGAGATCCGCCGCGTGGGGGCCTTCGTGGCCGGTGGCGGCATGGCCGGCACGGCTCTGTTCCGCTATCTGTCCGAAGCCGGATTCAAGCCCATCCTGGTCAACAACGAACACGGCAGTTCCTGGCGTTGCATCGCCGGCGGCCGTCCGGCATTCTCACTCCCCGCCCTGGCCGATATCGCCACGCACAACCTGGAGATTTTCCGCGAAGTGCAAGGCCTGCGCAACATCGACCTCAAGATGACGCGCTATGTGAACTTCGTCCACGATGACGAAACCTACCGGTCGCTCGACGCGTCCCGGGCCTGGTCGAATGCCTACATGGTGGACAAGAAAGATTTCGCGACGGAGATTTCCCCGTACATCAATCCCGACCTCAACCTCTACAGCCATGCGCTCATTTCACTCGACTGCTGGCAGGCCACTCCGGGCAAGACCATCGACACGGTGCGTCAGCTCGGCATCAAGGCCGGCGGCCAGGTGTTTGAAGACACGGAAGTCATCCACGTCGAGAAGAACGGCCGGCAGTACCGGATTACCGTCCGCACCCGAGACGGCCGCTATGTCCGCTATGAGACCGAAGTCTTCGTCAATGCGATGGGCGCCGGCGCCGAGAAATTCGCCCGCCAGCTCGGCATTGAAACCGGCCTCTACCCGGTCCGCCACCAGGCCTTCATCACCAAGCGCCTGCCGTTGATCGGCAAAGACGGCGACTCGCTCGACATGCTCATCGACCGTCGCCATTACAAGGGTTTCTCGGCGGTCTATGGCCAGCAGCTGGCCGAGACCGGCCAGATCATCGGCTGCGCCTCCCCGGCCCAGGACGCGACGGACGCCGCCAAGAATTTGAAGGTCAACACCCAGGAATTCCTGGAGATCGCCTCCGAGGTCTTCACCGAATGGATCCCGCAGCTCAAGGGAATGAGTCTTCAGGCCACCTGGTGCGGCTACTACACGGAGCCGCGTTACATCATCGATCCGGAGAAAGGCCTGTTCGTCGGCATGCGCGGCCACGGCTTCATGCTGTCGCAATACATCGCCAAACTCTACGTCGAAGCCCTGCTGGGCCACGAGGTTCCGTCCTACTTCAAGGACCTCGCCCTCGGCGGCCCCGGCCTTTCGGAGCAGGCGTTCAAGTAATGCTTCTGCGCTCGAACAGCCATTGATTGTGCCCAATGGCGCTAAACAAAAGCCATTGGGCGCAATTAACGGCTAAAATGCAACCAATGGACCGAAATCAGCGCCATTGGACACAGTCAATTGGGTTCCTCACCGATGGTAGAAAGGGCTTTGTTGTTGTTGTTGACCGTCACCCGGACAGAGTCTACCGAGGTGCAGGTGTATTCGGCGATTGCTTCTTCCCCGTAGCCAAGTTCCGTCAAGATATAGACCGTCTTGGCCCGCTCTCCGGAGAGTTTCTGTATATCGGCGCGTTGCCGGGGCGTCAGTGCCTCGAGGCAGCTTTCGATAGCCGTCGCGAAATTGTCGGAAAAACCTTTTCGTAGCGTAGTGGCCAGGTCGGCTTCTCCCATTATTCAAACGGCTTTCCAATTCAATGGCCCGTCGGTAGTACCCAGCCGCTTCCGGCAGATTCAAGGTACGATAATCATTGACCTGCCCCAAATAGGCACAGATCAAAGCTTCCAACCTTTCATCGTCGACAGGGCAATCAGACAGGATCTGAAGTGACTGCCGCATAGATTCACACGCACTTTCGTTGTTTTTTGTCGTGATCCAGGTTACCAAACCGTGATAAAAGCAGGCGCGTGCATAATGATAGGTATTCCCGTTGGAGCCGAACCACTTGCGTGAGAAGGAAATCAACGAGTCACTGGTAAACGGGATACGGTTTTTGTGCTGCGCAATTGTCAACAGAAGATTGTAATAGGCGAGCTCTGAACCCTTTAGACTTCCTGCGTCCAAGGTATAAAGGGAGTCTATTGCTTGAGAAGGATCGGTTTGGAGAAGTCGGTCAATTTCTGACAATCGATCTTCTACGGAAGGACCCCTGCTGCAACTGGGCATAGCCCTGATGAGCAGGCCGAGTCCTAAGATGATAAAAAATAAACGTTTCAATACTATCGGGTAAAAAATCCTTGAAATAATGGATGAGCTTGAAATGACCGTATTTTCCTCATAATCAATTTGTTGAATTTTAACATTTTCAAAGCCCCTTTTCTGCAGAAGTAATAGGAGTGATTAATCGGCGTACTTTTTCATAAAGAAAATCTGTTAGCTAAACTATCTATTTATCAACTATTTAGAACCGATTATTACGAAAATCATCCTAAGCCCATAAAAGAGACGCAACATTTCCATCCGTTTATGCATCTTTACTGTGTACATCACATCTGTTACGATTATGAAACGTTTTAGTCTTCCTTTATTGTTAATGCTGTTGCTGACTGCGACGGCATGTGAGATCGCACCTACGCCACAATTGTCTGTCAACCCTGATCCTCTTGAAGTCTCTGCAGACGGCGGGAAGGTAACCCTTTCCATCAGTGCTGTGGGAGAATGGACAGTCAGAGCGATTTTTACCACCCCGCACAATCCGGATGCGTCAAGTTTTTTCTCTGTTTTAACACACAAAGGTCTGGGCAATGGCGAAGTCCCGGTGACGTTCGATCCCAACCCCTATGGTTTTCAGACACGCAATGCTGAAATTGTATTTGAATGTGTGTCGGGAGTTGAAACCTGTACGGTTATCCTGCCTGTGATTCAAAAAGAGGCGGATCCTGTTTTCGCGTTTACCGATTGGAATGAGCCCCGGATTCCTTCAAACGGCGGTTCTTTTTCTGCAACTCTTATGCACAATTGCAAGGGTGTAATCGATATCGATACAGAAGGTATTGCTTACTCTGTTAAACTGATTGGAGAAGATCGTTTCCTCGGGCCGTCCGAAATCGCTTTTTCCGTCCCGGCTAATCCGACCTCTTCGGATCGTGACATCATTGTGACACTCCGTCCGGATAGCAAAGATGTTCCTTCCAAAGCCTATAAATTCACTCAGGCGGGATCACACTAGTTGTTTGTATTCATGAGACATACTTTCATCTTTCTTGCAAGTTCCATGCTGCTTGTCATGACGGCATGTGAGCAGTTGATTACACCGAAATTAAAAGTCGATCAAGAGGCTTTTGAATTCCCTGCAGAAGGCGGTATGCAGACATTGCATATTTCATCCAATACAAACTGGACAGCCTCTCATGATTGGCTTTCTTCCCTTATCTTCATTCTTTCACCTTCCAGTGGTTCCGATGCCGGTTTCATCAACATCATCGTTGAACCGAATCCTACATCCCGCGACCGGGTCGGGGCGTTTTTCCTGACTTGCAATTCAGACGAGACGGCTGCTGTCAAGACTATTGAAGTGCGGCAAAAAGGAGCCGAACCGTTTGTCTCACTGACCGATTGGAAAGAAATCACCCTTCCGGCAGAAGGCGGAAAGTTCAGCGTTGAACTTGTTTCAAACTGTTCCTGGATGCTGGATATCGATACAGAAGGCATTCAGTTCAACGTAACAGACCTGGACGATTTCATCGGACAGACTTTTAAAAAGCCGAAAACCTACCTGGTTGAAATCCAGGTTCCCGCAAACCCCGGAACCCATCGCAGAACGATTCATCTACAGTTTTATGACCGGTGGAACGCTACTGGAGCTGAGCCCGTACGGGTCGGATCCTATCAATTCCATCAGAATTGACGCCATCGGCCTGGGCGCCTTGTTTCAGGAGGCCGGAGCCATCCTGCCCTATTTCTCTGGCTGGCAAACCGTGAAAGATCAGAACAGGCCGAACAGGCGGGCGTCGATCTTGTCGGTGATCGAGGCGAAGTCTTCGGGGTTGTTCTGGAAATCCAGGTTGTCGGCGTCGATGGTCAGGACCTCGCCTTTGTATTCCTCGTTGATGAATTGTTCATAGCGCTTGTTCAGGCCCCCGAGGTATTCGAGGCTCATCGTCTGCTCATAGTCGCGGCCGCGTTTCTGGATCTGGGCCACCAGGTGCGGAATCGAACATTTGAGATAGATCAGCAGATCGGGCAGCTTGACCATTTCCATCATCACGTGGAACAGATCCATGTAGGCGTCGAAGTCGCGCTGCGACAGATTGCCCATCGCCACGTTGTTGGCCACGAACACATACACGCCTTCGAAGATCGTACGGTCCTGGATGATGGTTTCGCGGCTGCGGGCAATCTCCATCACATCCTTGAAACGCTGGGTGAGGAAATAGACTTCCAGGTTGAACGACCAGCGCGGGATGTCCTTGTAGTAGTCTTCCAGGAAGGGATTGTGGGTGACAGCCTCATACTTCGGAGTCCAGCCGTAGTGCTGGGCGAGCATGCGCGTGAGCGTGGTCTTGCCGCTGCCGATATTGCCGGCGATACCGATATGCATTTTGTTATGATTTTACTGGTTGATTTGCGAAGTTACGTAAAATTTTTCGTAAATTTGAAGATTCGTGAAACAATCAAACCAAATCATACTGAAATGAGAGACGCCATCTATGCATTCCCGGATCCGGCCAACGAGCCGGTCAAAACCTATCTGAAAGGATCCCCCGAGAGAGAAGCCCTCGAGAAAGAACTTAAACGTCAGAGTTCCATCGAGATCGAGATCCCGCTGATCATCGGCGGCAAAGAGATCCGCACCGGCAACACCGGCAAAGTGGTGATGCCGCACGACCACCATCATGTGCTGGCCACGTATCACAAGGCCGGTCCGGCCGAAGTCCGGATGGCCATCGATGCCGCCATGGCCGCCCACAAGCAGTGGTCGGAAACCGACTGGACGGTCCGTGCCGCCATCCTGCTGAAGATCGCAGAACTCATCTCCACCAAATACCGCGCACTGATGAACGCCGCCACGATGCTCGGCCAGAGCAAGAATTTCTACCAGGCCGAGATCGACTCCACCTGCGAGCTCATCGACTTCCTGCGCTACAACGCCCATTTTGCTTCCGAACTCTACGGCTTCCAGCCCAAGAGCGCCAAAGGGCAGATCAACACGGTCGAATACCGCGCCCTGGAAGGGTTCGTTTTTGCACTGACCCCGTTCAATTTCACCTCCATCGCCTCGAACCTGACGATGTCGCCGGTCCTGATGGGCAACGTGACGGTCTGGAAGCCGTCCACCACGGCCATCCTGTCCAACTACTATCTGATGCAGATCTACAAGGAAGCCGGCCTCCCCGACGGTGTCGTCAACTTCATTCCGGGCCAGGGTTCGGTCATCGGCAAGGAAATCTTCGCATCCAAGTACCTGGCCGGCGTCCACTTCACCGGCTCTTCGGCCACGTTCAACACGCTGTGGCGCCAGGTGGGCGAGAATATCGACAACTACCTGAATTACCCGCGCCTTGTGGGCGAGACGGGCGGCAAGGACTTCATCTTCGTCACCCCGAGTGCCGTGGCGGAAGACATCTCGACGGCCGCCTTCTGCGGAGCCTTCGAATTCCAGGGACAGAAATGTTCCGCCGCTTCCCGCATGTATGCGCCCAAATCGCTCTGGCCGAAGATCCTCGAGGGCATGAAAGCCTTTGCGGCCGAGGCCAAGATGGGCGATGTCTGCGATCCGGACAATTTCATCAACGCCGTGATCGACGAGGTTTCGTTCGACAACATCGCCCGCAATATCGACTATGCGAAGCATTCGCCGGATGCCGAGATCGTCATCGGCGGCGGCTGCGACAAGAGCAAGGGCTACTTCGTGGAGCCGACCGTCATCGTCACCACCGATCCGCACTTCAAGACGATGGAAGAAGAAATCTTCGGTCCTGTGCTCACCGTCTATGTGTATGATGACGCTGAAATGGACAAGGCTGTTGAACTCTGCGATACCACTTCGCCTTACGGCCTGACGGGCGCTGTCTTCGGACAGGATCGCCTGATGGTCCAGTGCGTTGCCGACCGGCTGCGCTATGCGGCCGGCAACTTCTATGTAAACGACAAGCCGACGGGAGCCGTGGTCGGCATGCAGCCGTTCGGCGGCGCCCGCAAGTCGGGTACCAACGACAAGGCCGGCGGTGAATTCAATCTCATCCGCTGGGCCATCCCGCGTGCCATCAAAGAGACGCTCGTCCCGGCCCGTGGCTTCAAGTATCCTTACATGAAGTAACGGCACAGTGGCGGAAAACCGGTCTTGGAAACATGCGTTGCTGCTGACGCTCACCGCCCTGATCTGGGGTGTGGCGTTCGTGGCCCAGACCGAAGGGAGCCATTTCATGGGCTCCTCCACTTTTACAGGGTTGCGGTTCCTGATTGCGGCCGCAACCCTGTATCCTTTTATCGTTTTGGGCAAAAAGGCCTCCGGCCAAGCCGGGGGTGATGCAGGCGTCAGGCCCGGCCCCGACCGGGCATCTCTCTGGCGCTCCGGTACAATCCTGGGGGTGCTCCTCTGCGTCGCCAGCTTGCTGCAGCAAGAGGGTATCGCATTGGGGGCCAGTGCCGGAAAGGCTGGCTTCATCACGGCTACTTACATCGTGCTGGTCCCGGTTCTCAATCTGATGGTATTTCGGAAAAAGACCCGCCCGGTCATCTGGATCGGCGTAGCCATCGCGCTGGCCGGACTCTATCTGCTCTGCCTCGACAAGGCTTCCCTTTCCCTGGGGCTGAGCGATGTGCTTCTGATCCTCTGTGCACTGGCCTATGCGTTCCAGATTCTGGCCATCGACCGCTTTTCACCGCGCTTCGATGCGCTGAAACTCTCGGCCATCCAGTTCCTGAGCTGCGGCGTGCTGTCTTCCATCGTAATGGTTTTCACCGATATCCTCCCGGCTGGTCTTCCGGCCTGGGCCACTGCCTTCACCTCCTGGGGCGCCTGGATCCCGCTGCTTTATGCGGCCATCCTCTCCAGCGCGGTCGGTTATACCCTCCAGATTGTGGGGCAGAAAGGCCTGAACCCGACGGTCGCCTCTCTTCTGATGAGCCTGGAATCGGTCTTTGCCGCGCTGGCCGGCTGGCTCATCCTGCGCCAGCATCTCACGCCACGCGAGCTATTGGGCTGTGTCCTGGTTTTCGTCGCCGTCCTGCTCGCACAGATGGTCACTTCTTTCCGACCTGCGTCCCGAGTTGCATGACTTTCAGCTGACGGGCAGCCCGTTTGCATCCAATCTCTGTTTGTCTGATTCGGTCCCTAATCTGCTTCTTGACCATACGGACTTGCGCACTCGTTATGCCGAGCATGCCGGAAATGTCGCCGGGCGTAAACTCCAGCTCCGTGAGGACGAAAACCGTTTTCTGCTGCGCGCCATCCAGCAATGACGTGATCTGCTGAACCGTCTCCGGGTATTTGTCAATGTTCGTCTCAACAGCAGACAAAAGGTTGTTGGCAGCCTGGATCTTGTTGTCCTGGATGAAATGGACCAACGCTTCCTGCTTCTTTTCAACCGGTAGATTGTGGATATGCGCAAGTTGTTTATTGACGCCGGCATAAGTAACAGCAGCCGCCTGAAGAACGGATTTAAAAATGGAATCGCGCAACGCTTCCCGCTGTTGCATCGCCACATTCTTGCGGAGCAGACGCCATTGCCAAAAGAACAAGGCACAGACAGTCAAAGCAAAAGCGAATAGCAGCAAAATGACGTTCCGGCTGTGCCTCATCTGTTCATATTTCGCCGCCTGCTCGGCTACATCATACTTTTTCTCGAGTTCAAGAATGCGTTTCTGCGTCTTCTGATCCAGATTGTCACGCAGCGCCGCATACGCCAGCCGTGCATAGTGTGCAGCAGAATCGGCCGGTCCTGTCTGGCTGTAGTAATCGGCCAAATACCGGTAATACAAATGGAATGACAGAGTATCTTCTGCCCTTCGGTGCTCAAATGCAGCCTTCTCATACAAAATGGCGCTATCCATCTGGCCTCTTTGCGCGTGAATTCTCGCCATCATATTCTCCTTGGCGCATATGTCTGATGCCGAAGCTTTCCATTTCTGACAGTAAAACAAGGCACTATCCAGATTTAATTCAGAATATAGGAAATAGATAGCCTTGGCATTATTCTGTCTTTCTACATGAATGCCGTGCGCAGCATAAGCCACACTATCCAGCATCTGTTTTACTGACGAAGCTTCTTCTGTCGCGCCATTCTTTACAAGACAAACCAACAAATCAAAACCGTCAATCAGCAGATTCCGGATATTACCCTGGTTTTTTTCAGCCTCGACAGCTTTCTTATAAAAACGAATAGCTTCTTGAAGATTGTTTGCATGAAAATCATTTGCCCGCCCAAGATAGGCATTCGCCAGAGCCTGCAGCCTGTTGTCCTGGATGCGATGCAGATCTAGCGTTTGCAGGGAGCGCCGCATTAATTGATAGGCGGACGTGTCCATATTGTCTTTTTTATATCGGACAAGCCCATTGTAGAACTGCGCGCGAGCCATCTTATGCGGGTCCGTACGTGAATGTTCATACCACGCACGAGATGAAGCGATAAGTGAATCGCTCTCGAATGGAACTCGATTTTTATGTTGCGCGATGGTGAGAAGAAGAGAATAATATGCCCGATTCTTCTTTTTGTATTGTTCGGGGTTAATGGCAATCAAAGAATCAAGCGCTATTGCAGGTTGAGACAGGAGTAAACTGTCTAATAATTCTAATCTTTTGTCCTCTTTGTGGAAGGGAAGTCTGCATGCTGAAACACTCTGTAACAGGAATACGGTCACAGCAAAGAGTATCAGATACGAAAAGAAAGCCTGTTTCAAATTCTAAATGTGCCTTGATAGCATATGGAAGTATGAATATAGATCATATAATCACCTTCGGAAAGCGATGTGATATCCAAAATGACCTCCCCATTACCGATGATTGGACGAATTCCTGAATAAACAGATCCGCCCAGCCCTATGATGGCCACAGATATATTGCCGATATATCCACTAACTCGAACAATAATGGAATCAGACGTCTTAAAAGCATGCACGGTGCAAGTGTTGAGAGATGTGGGCTCTTCGCCATTTACAGGGTTATTGAGGTCGATCTCTTCAGGATCACCATCTTCGCCGATAAAAACCGGAAACGTAGCGTTCAGAGGGGGGACGACCAGCAACAGAGCAGTAAGAAGGAAAAAATACTTTTTCATAGAATCAATCTTTTAATGACAAAGTTGAGACTTTTTGTCTTGATTTCAAAGAGGCAACGGACACCGCTTGAACCGATTGCGCGAACAGCTTTTTAATTGTCGCTGATTTTCAAAGAAATAGCAAAAGTACGATTGCGTCCCCTTTCATTAATACTAAATGCAATATACCCTATTGCCAATTCACGCACATGGCGCAATCGAAAAGGATCAACTCGTTAACAGCCAATTTCTTATAGGCGCAATCGGTTTTCGGGGTATTGTTTTTTTTATAATAAGCAGAGAACTTTGTAAAGAATCCAAAAACAAACATGAAACGCTTCTCTATTTTTGCCGTCGTCATTTTAGTTCTTCTTCTTTCAGCATGTGCTTCTGAAGAAGCGCCAGTCTTGCGCCCTCAAGAGGAAACATGTCCTGATCCGTTCTCTTACGTCGGTGTCTATGAGTCTTTCCATAATAAAACCCGATGGGCTCAACTCCATACGTTTGACGAAAAACTTGAAGCCTGTCAGCTTCCTCTTGATCAGATAAAAGGAATGAGCACGGGAGCATTGGCCCTTACCTGTGTGAATCACCCCCTTGCACCTCTTTATCTGGCATATCGGAATGAATTAGAAATTGTCGAGATTCTCTTTGACAAATCCAATGTATTTCAGGAACTCGCCCACCGCGATGATGCGGGACGGACTCTTGTCTCTTTGTATAGTCGCGCTTCAATCCAACCAGATCTTCAAAAGTATAAACAACGGCATTCCCTCACGGAATTAACCATCGGACAAATGCATTTTCTGGAATTGTTGCTCGCATCCGGGCATTTTCCGGAAATCTTTGAAGAGCCTTTGGCGAATGAGTTGAAAAAAACCGCGTCCAGCCAATTGGCGTATCGTCGCCTGGCTCCGGACATCTATAGCATCCAGTCTAAGAAAGTAGCTTCCCTGCTGATCCGGGAATTGAATCAAAACGGGCCGCTCACTTTCGAAGATGCCGGAAAAGCATTAGAAAACATTGTCATTCAGGAATCAGTACCGATTCGCACGAAAGCAGCTGGTGACATCACTGGGACCACGAGTATCTACACGCCAAGAGGATCAGCAGTTTACGCATTGTACAGAGAGGAATACTCATCCGATGAAATAGCTTATTCAGATAATGTATATTGTACCGCTTATCCCAATGCCACATTAATAGAATCGTCCTCCATTACTTATGAATGCCATAGCTACGCTTGGAACATGGCAATCGGAGGCCCGACAGTCTGGATTATATCTCCTACCCCCTATATTAATGATGCCTCATACGTTACAAGTTCTCCTATTAATGCGGATGTGCTTTATTCTTCGTCCGCTGATTTTTCTGCCATTCCGACTACTACGACCAATATTGTTATCTCAAAATGGCCCAATGGGCCGGTCATGCGACATAATATCTATGATTCACCCTATAATGTAAGTGGTTCCTTGACATATTATCGGGTAAATGGCAGTACCGCCAAAAGCAGTGCCCCTGTAAGTGGGAACATTAATGGGAGTGACCTTGCTCCCGTTGGAGTGGAATGTGTCTATTCCTATGTCCCGTTCAGCGGCGTATCTTATGGTTTCTATGAATGGGAAATATTGAATGCGCATATGGAGCCTACAGAATACAATTATACAACTAATGGAAACCAACTATACATCACGTTCAATGTTCCAGGAGAGTACTATTTAAATGCTTTTTACTATACAAACGACCATTATTTTGCACAGAAAGAGTTGTTAGTCCTTGCCTCCTACGAGTTTAATAGCCTTCCTGAGCCGGATTCAACTGAAGCACTGGCCCTTACTCCTTTTACAGAATAATCAGATTATCAGTGTTGCGGAATCAGAATATATTCAGCAACTTGCGTCAACTTTAACATCGACGTCCCTTCATGCTTCACACGAGACAATTACTATCAGTATTGTGCTGCTTCGCGATTGCCGAGGCGACCTGCTCCTGCATGGAGCCGGTCGTCCTGAAAAGTTATTTACCGGACACCGTCCCGTATGTCCAATGCATCCTGGAGGCAGACTCACTGGTCCAGCATCTCTATCTGTCGTACGTGACAAAGGAAGGTGAACCTGTTGTGTCGGTTCCGGATGCCGAAGTCAGCCTGCTCCGCTTTTCCCGGACCCATGTGGACAGCATCGAATGGGTCGGAGACTTTAAGCTTCAGAGCGGAGACAAATGGGAAATGCACTTGGCAGACTCGATTCGCCCAAGTGACAAATACCGCCTCCAGGTCATCCTCCCTTCCCTGGATACATTGACGGCGACCACCCTCATTCCAGGTGATTTCGTCACTAATTTAAATCAGAACAGCCCTGATTATCACAAAATTATTGATTCATACCGTCCATATTCTGTTTTGTTGGGCTGTGACACACTCAATAAACTGACAAGAAGCCATTTCACATTGCATCATTCTGCGGATGCAGAAGTCATTGGAGAGGCACCGCTCTATACCCTCTGGGTCTGGAAGATGGACTGGAACGAGCAAACGGCCTCGTATGAACAGGCATCTACCCTTGCGACGGAACAAGAAGACCGGGCTGATCCGTTCAACCTAACAGGCGATACATTTGATTCAATCGGCAACTCTTTGATCCGAAACTCATTTCCCATGCTTTCCGGAAAACCGCTTCACTACAAATACCTTCGCATTCCGGTAGGACTCGCTTCGTTTGAGAGTGATTTTTATCTGGCCGGAGACTTTAAAGGACCGCATTATTGGAACCAGATGACAGGCCCGACAGACGCATTGATGCCGCCTGTTTTTGACGAGATATTCCCATTGATCAAGCGCGAGCGGGGTCCTAAAGGGTATCTTGTCTTCCAGTTTGTATCCGACGAGGTCGATCACATATACCGAGAAATTTTCCAGGAGCAGATGCGCTCCGACCTGGGTGATCTGATGCCCATCTATCGGAACACCAACTTCTACTCAAACATCAAAAGTTCGACCATCCCGTGTACGGGTATTTTCGGGGCGATCTACGAAACGCATTATTGGTGGTCTTATTTTCAGGAATAGACATAAATGCCGACAGACATGAAACAAAGACTTCTCCTGCTATTTGCTTTCTTCCTGACCATATCCTGTGAAGAAAAACCATATATTTCGCTGGATAAAGAGATGGTCACCTTCCCGGCAGAAGGCGGCGAACAGACGATTCGGATCAGTTCGAACAGTCCCTGGAAGGCAACGAAAAGCATTGACAATCGGAATATCCTCACGCTGTCGCAGACAGAGGGCATGGGAGACGGAACGATAACGGTGCAAGCTGCGGTCAATCCGCTCATCCATCCCCGTAGCGCCACTGTCAGTTTCATTTGCGACGGAGGCGAGCCTATTGTCACCCGGAAGTTGACCATTATTCAGGAAAAAGCCCTGCCCGTCGCCGCGTTCCTCAACTGGGAGGAATGGACGGTTCCTGCTGCGGGTGGTAATCTTTCCGTCCGCGTCTTCTACAACGGAGACTGGACACTTACGTGTGACAATCCAGCCGTTCAGTTTTTCCCGCAAACCCATTCGCAAAGCAGCTATTATGATTCCGGGGCAATTCAAGTTTCCATCACCGTTCCGGCCAATGCGACGGCTGACCATAAGACCTGGCATATTATGCTGAATGCCTTTGATGGAGGCCAACCTGGTTCCTCACGGGAATACCGGTTTTTCCAGACAGGCCAGTAACCCGTCCTATCAGCCCGTGCTCATGGTGGAATCATTATCAACAGCAAAACGGATGCAAGGCCTTGTCTGTATCGCCCTGCTGTGCTTCTGCAGAGTATCCGCTTTCGGGCAGAACCAGGAAGGCTTCCTGCGCGATTCGCTGACACCTGCCGTCAAGACTGAATACCTGATGGAACGCCGGATCAGCGGCGGTTTCCACGTCAATATGAAAGACTTCATGGCGAAAGCCTGGAGCCCGGTCGGCGAGAACGACCCGGTGAAATTCGTCATGACGCTGCCGGGCGTTTCTTCGGGCGCCGAAGGATTCTCTGCCTTTTTCGTACGTGGCGGCAACCTTGGCAACAACCTGGTCACGCTCGACGGAGTCCGGATCTATGGGTACAGCCACCTGCTCGGCCTGACAACCGCACTCCCTTCCGACGCCATTTCTGACATGGACTTCCGCATGGGCGGCTTCTCCGGTGACCAAGGCGGACTCACCGCCTCGCATGTCAGTCTGCATTCCGTCAATGGCGATTATACACGTACCCAGGGGGCAGCCGCCGTATCGAACACGTTTCTCAGCGCTTCCTTTGCGGCGCCCGTCATCCGCGACCGGGTATCGGTTTTCGCGGCAGCCCGTTATTCTCCGTTCGGGCTGGAGTACCGGGGCCTGCGAGCGATGAGCGGCAAAACAAACCTGCCCTCGCTTACCCCCCGGGTCGGGGACATCTTCGTCAAAGTCAACGCGCGCATCGCACCAAAGCAGGAGGCTTTCGCTTCATTCTTCGGCAGTGATGACGCCTACCACATCGGTTTCAAAAACTCGTCGTACGACCTTGGCTGGACCAACGGGATCGGGCATATAGGATACCGCTACACGGGCAGGATCACGCACATCCGGGTTGACATCGCCTACAACTATTTCAAGAACCGGCAGGCACATGAGGCCGCCATCCAGAAAGCAGAAAACGAGCTGGTGCTCCAGTCGATGATCCGGGAACAGGACTATTCGGCCGATGCCCGTCACAGCTTTTTCGACGGCTTGTTCTCCGTCGCCGAAGGCATCAAGGTCCAGAAGAGCTTCTCCACCGTCGGCACGATGAAAAAGAGCGGTCTGGCCGCCAATATCGATGAAGACATTCCCTTCACGGAAAGCATAGCCAGGCCAGTCACAACCAGCCTCTGGATAGAAGCGGCATTCAACTGGCGGAACCGCATCCAGTTAATGGCCAACCTGCGAAGAAACTGGTACAACAACCACGCAGACCGGGCCCTGAATGTCTATTCGGGAAAACACAATGAGCTGAGCGTCCGTGCCACATTCCAGCCGCTGAAGCATTTTGGAGTGGAAATGACCTACGACCGGCGCATCCAGTTTTCCCACACCCTGGAAGGAACACCGCTTGGCTGGTCGATCGACCTGATCATTCCCTCCACTTATATGGTCCGCCCCGAAGAAGTCTGGCAGTATTATGCCGGGCTATTTTCTTCCTTCGGGCATAGTTCCCTTTCCGTGGGCGGCTATTACAAACAAATGCAGAACCTGGCCTATTACATCGACGCCCAGGCCCTGTTTACAGCCGGGGCCGCTACCTGGACCGACAATGTCCGATTCGGAAGCGGGGACTCCTACGGCGTAGAACTGCATTATGAGATCCACGGAGAGCATCTGGACGGAGCCCTGTCATACACCTGGTCGAAAACCGACCGGCTCTTCCCCTACTACAACTGGGGCCGGCCGTTCCCGGCCAAATTCGACCGGCGGAACATCCTGAACGCCCATATGACCTGCATCCTGGCCCATAGTCAGCGGACAGAGCACATCCTGAGTCTGTCAGCCTGCCTGCAGAACGGTCATTATGAAACGATCGCACAAGGTACCTTCGGTATCTATCTGCCCGACGGATTGTTTCGAGTTCCCTATTACGACAGCCCGAACAATTACCAGATGCCGTTCTATTCCCGTCTGGATGCCGGCTATCAGATCCGCTTCCTGCGTAAGCGGGAACACACGCTCTCGCTGGGGGTATTCAACGTGCTCAACCGGCACAACCCGTCCATGCTGTCCTACGATGCCGCCTCCAGGACCTGGTACTTGATCTCATTTTTCCCGGTCATGCCCAACCTCAAATACAGCCTGGCTTTTTAACGGTTCCCTTTCTGCTTCGAGCGGCAGGGTACTGCTTCAGAACCGATTGCGCGAACCATTTATTTATTCTCGCTGGTTTTCAGCGAGATAGCAAAAGTCTGATTGCGCTTCCATTGCTTTACCACTAATTGAATAAACCCTATTACAGAATCTGGCATATAGAGCAATCAACAACATACAATCATCTAATATACAACTAATTATAAGCGCAATCGATCTTCGGGATATTTTTTTTGATAATAAGCAGAGAATTTTGTAAAAAAACTCAAGTTTATGACAAAAATAATCAAATCACAACCAAAATTATGAAACGGCCATTTATTATCATTATCCTGTCCCTTTTCATTTCAGGAATAATGTTTGTATGTTGTACTTCTTTCGAGTTGGGGCAAGATACCCAAACCACGTCTATGCTTCATGGAGTGGTCACTAAATCTAATGGAGAATATGATTACTCTAAGGTGAAGCCCTATTGGTTACAAAAAGATAGTTTGGTCAGAGCCGTTAAATACATTGAGAGCGGTGCCGAGAAGATAAAGGCATGCCAAATTGATAGCGTTGAATTAGCTTCAATGAGTATGGAAGAACTCGTTGAAGCATGTTATTCATTTCCTCTGGCATTCGATATTTTTCTGTGTAACGATGAAATAGCGGCAGTTGAGTTCTACATCGAACACTTTAATGGTCTAAAAGAACTTAGCCAGCGAGAATACGGGGCTAAAGCACTGATTGATTTATATTCTTCGATAATCCCGCAGAGTATTGAGCAGCAGTACCGGGAGGCATATTTGGAACGTCTTTTGTTAAGTAAACATTTTTTTTCAAACATGACTTTCAAGGATGCACAACGTCTTGCCGGCATTGTTACTGAAAAGCAAGGGTATAGGAGTCGACAAACAAATGATTTGATTGGGCAGCAGCGAATAGCGTCTCTCGAAGCAGCTCTAACCCATACTTCCCCCTTCATCCAAGGCCTATTTACAGACTCATATTATGGCGGTTCTTATACGACGGAAACAGTCTATACCCCTTTTCAACAGAGTGTTACAGCATATATCTATGATGATACAATTCCTTGGTATGCCAGAGACTTCAATGAACAGTATATTCTTGACTTTTATCCATATGTAACTATTGTGTCCGTCGACTCAACAGTTTATAACAGTCATGCATATGCTTTAAAAGGCAGCAAATACTATACAATTGAAAACGCTTCTGATGTCATGAAGTTTTTTACAAACGATTTATATATAGCTTGTGCCGAAAGTGCGGCTAAAATCATCCATTATTATGCAGGAGACCATACAGCTGAACGATACAACTCCAGCCATTACATTTCTAAATGGTACGAAGCTCTGGTCATTCACGGCCCGAACCAGGTTCCGCCCGCATTTCAGCCGAGTTACAAAAGTTATTACACAGAGCCTCAGATATCTGGTCCGGATTATCTTGAAATTGGTGAGACTTATTATTATACAGTCAGTCCGTATATGTCCTATGCTACTTATGACTGGTTTATCGATCAAAATGACGAGCGGTATCAAATCATCAGTATCAATGACAATGTGTTGCAGGTTAAGTTCCTTGTAAACGCGATTTTTGATGTCTATTGTACAGTTTGCAATAGTTCCGGCTATCCGGCCAGGACGTTAATGTATGAAACGCTCTATTAACACACTCTTTCTGGCGATTACCGGCCTGCTGGTCTGTTCGTGTGTAGAATACATCAGCCTCAATACCGAGGATCCCCGGGAGGTGGTTATCAATTGTGTGCTGCGGGATACGACGGAGCAGACGTTGGAATTGTACTGGACGGCGCAAAATGATGATGCGGGTCAGCTGGAACAGATTCGTCAGGCGAATGTGAATCTGCTACGTCTTGGGGCTGGCAGCGAGCAGGAAGTGGGTGCATTCACCTGCGGGGCGGATGGCGTCTGGCGACTGTCTTATCGTCCGGAAGCGGGAACATCATACCGGCTGAATGTAGCTGTCGGGGGGCAGACGGTTACGGCGGAAACACAGATGCCGCACGGGTTCCATGTCCAGACTGTCCCGAACCCGATTCTGATAGCTTTTCCGCACTACGTCTCAAGACATCGTTATCCTTCCCGGCAAATCACCGCAGATGATGCTGACGCCATTCCCCTCCTGGCCTGGTTCATGGGGGAAAAGGGGTTGGTTCCGCGGGTTGTTTCTTCCCACGAACGGACTGATTTCTTCAACAGCCTCGGTGAAGGGGACCGTTTTCTGCTGGGCGTTACGGAATATGAGTATAACGGTACAATCTATCTGGTCGACAAGAGCCCGGGGCAATTGGAAGAAAGTGATTATATCAAGCGGCCTTATCTCGATCGGATAGCTCTCTTTATACAGGAGAAAGGATATGAGAACAACTACTATCATCCTTCAGTCCTTACGGGTTTCTCCAGCTCGATCGATCATGGGTATATTCGGACCCTCATCAGTCGCCATCCTGAATATGGCGCCTATGAAAAGGGGTGGATGGTCTGGGGGCCGAATTTTGATATCTGGCCTCCTGCTGACGGAGAATCTGCCTTGGAACTGCATATCCAGCGGCCTTCCAAAGAATTGTTGGCCTATCTGAAAGATGCGGTCACCCTGACAGCCAAGACCGATAACGCAGATTTCACACAGGTCTTTTCTCAAAAATCGTCCTATTCCAATATTCGGGGCGGACGAGGCATCTTCGGCGCCGCGACTGAATATGTGGAGGACTATTCAGATTATGACGAGCGGATGACGGCTTTTTACCAAAATATTTTCAGTGATGAGTTCCCAACGCGAGAGCCATAGATTCAAGCGGTGTTTGTGCCTGCTCATTGGCTTGCTCCCTCTTTCGGGACAGAGCTGGGCGCAGGAACTGGAAAACCATCGCGACACGCTGGCGGAATCCCGAATCATCGCCCGTCGCCCAACGGAGGGCCTGTCCTCCTACCGTATCGATGCCGCGCAGCTTTCCCGGCTGATACCACCTTTGGGCGAAGCCGATGTCATCAAACAGGTCCAGCGCCTGCCAGGCGTTTCATTCACAATGGAAGGAACTTCCGCTTTCAGCGTACGGGGCGGCAATATGGGAAACAATCGACTATCGCTCGACGGTGTAACGCTGTATGGCATCTCGCATCTGCTGGGACTCTCTGCAGTTGTTCCTTCCGAAATTCTCTCCGACACGGAATTCTGTGTGGGCGGGTTTGAAAGTGGTGACGGGAACTTGCTCTCGTCGCATATCCGGATGCAATCTGCCGATGGTGATTTCACCCGCCCCCGTGGCGTGCTGTCGCTCAGCACGCTCATGGCTTCAGCATTTGTCACAACACCCGTCGTGACAGAGAAGCTTTCCGCGACCGTTTCGGCCCGCTGGTCGCCCGTCCAACTGGAATACAACACCTTGGCAAGGCAACTGATCGATGCGGACAGCGGGCTCCCTCTTTTCATCCAGGCCGGTGTTTACGACTTGTACGGGAAATTGGACTGGCGACCGGCAGCGCGACACCAGCTATCCTTGTCCTGGCTGCGGACGGACGATCACTATGCCTTCACCGGTGCCGGCGGCAACGCCCGGGACAGCCTGGGCTGGCGCAACAGCCTGATCCTGCTGCGCTGGAAGAGCAAAATGAACAGCCGGCTTACCTTGGCGGCCGATGTTTCGGCCAACACATTCGAGTCGGCACAAATGCAGGACCGGACGCGCTATGTAAGCGCCTTCACTACTTCGCTCGGCGCCCAATCCCGCGTTCAGGAATACAAGGCCGCCGTTACAGCAGATTTGGCAATGGACAATCCCTGGAAGATCCGCCTGGGCACGGAGTTTCGCCATACTGCCTTCATCCCGGTCGCCATGAAATCCGCGGGAAGTCATGCGACCGATCGGGCGGGCGCCAACCGCAGCAATCTGGCTGCCCTTCATGGCCAACTGGCTTATGATACATCCCGCCTGATGGCGCGGCTGGCATTCCGGCTGAACGGTTTCCAGGCAGATGATGGATTCCGCAGGATGACACCGGAATGGCATTTCCGATGCAATTTTTTTTTCAACAAGTGGCTGGGCGTAGAAGGCACTTACGACCGGATGGTTCAATTCTATCACACGTTGGAAGGAACGCCTACGGGCATCACGCTCGATATGCTCGTTCCAGCAGGGGTTTATGCCGATCCGGAAAAAGCGGACCAGGTTTATCTGGGCTTGATGGCGCGTGACGACCGGGGCTGGTCGTTCTCTGTCGGCGGATATTCGAAATGGATGTCCGACCTGGTCTATTTCGCAGATGCCGGACAGTTCTTCAACATGGGGACAATGGGCTGGAAAGACAATCTGGAGATTGGAACCGGACGATCGTATGGCCTGGAACTGCTGATGCAGAAAAGCGAAGGGTCTTTTACCGGACAGCTGGCATATACGCTATCCAAGACGGACCGTACCTTTCCCGCCTTCAACGAAGGGCAACCATTCCCCTATAAGTTTGATCGGCGGCATATGCTCAATGCCGACGCAGCCTACTGTTTTGCCGAAGCTCGAGATTTCTCGCATGGCGTCTCAGCTGCTTTATGTTGCACGAGCGGACACTATGAAACCTTGCAGGCGGGTTGGTATCTTCCGTATGGGCTTCCGGTAGATGGGGCGCTGATCTACTACACGCATCCCAATAACTATCGGCTACCTGCTTACATCCGGCTCGACTTGTCATACAGTATGACATTCAAACGGTCTCGGACGGAACACGATATCGCACTCGGGGTGTACAACGTCATGAACCGGCACAACGCCTTCTCCCTGACGTGGGATGCAGAAGCCAGTCGCTGGAAAAAACTGAGCATTCTTCCGATCCTCCCCAGTATCAAATACCGCATCACCTTTCGTTGAGCCTGTCAGATTTTTTCCCGGTCATGCCCAACCTCAAATACAGCCTGGCTTTTTAACGGCTCCTGCCGTCCGGCTCAGAGGTAGTCCTCGAAATACATCGTGACCTTGTCCATGAGGTGGACGCGGTCCACGCCACGGACGTTGTGCGGGTGGGTCGGGTACGGGAAGTAATCGACTTGGACCTTGTTCTTGATACAACTCTCGACAAAACTCAGGCTGTGCTCCCAGACCACGGTATCGTCGATGGCACCCTGGCAGATGAGCAGTTTGGCCTTCAAGTCCTTGGCGCGCGGGATCAACGACGTCTTGGCAAAACCTTCCGGATTCGTCGCCTCGGTTTCCATATAGCGCTCGCCGTACATCACCTCATACCATTTCCAGTCGATGACCGGGCCGCCGGCCACAGCCACTTTAAACACCTCCGGATAGTTGACAGCCAATGAGATTGTCATGAAGCCGCCGTAACTCCAGCCGTGAACGCCGATGCGGTCGCGGTCCACCCACGGGTGCGACATCAGCCATTTCATGCCTTCCATCTGGTCGGCCATCTCCGCCTGGCCACACTGCTTGTGGATGGCCTTCTCATACTCCGCGCCCCGGTTGGGCGTGCCGCGGCCATCCATCGTGAAAACGATGTAGCCGTGCTGGGCCATGTAAATATCCCAACGGGACATGCCGCCCTGATAGACATCGCGGATCAGCTGCGTGTGCGGGCCACCATACACATAGAGGATGACCGGATACTTTTTGGACGGATCGAAATCGATGGGATAGACCAGGCCGTAGTGGTTTTCGTACTTGCCGTCGGCGCTCTTGATCGTTCCCATCTCAATCTTGCAGCTGGTCAGCAGCGGACTCGGGGCCGGCGCCCGATAGAGTTCCGTAAACTTCTTGCCGTCGGTCGTGCCCCACCCCGTCACGCGCGGCACATCGAGCGACGACCAGGTGTCCATGAAGTATTTGCCGTCCGGGGAAATCTGGCAGAAATGCCAACCCTCTTCCCGGGTCAGGCGCACCTTCTTGCCGGTCTTGAGATCCAGCCGGAACAGATGGTTCTCAACCGGAGATACTTCGGCCGAATAGTAGAAGATATAGCGGCCGCGCTGGGCGACGAACGAACAGTCGGCGTCCACATCGGTCAAGCGTTTCGGGGCGAACTTCCCGCTGGCCGAGCAGAGGTAGTAGTTCTTGTAGCCGTCCCGGTTGTCGGTGAAATAGAGGAACTGGTCGGGATCGGACTCAAGGAAAACCAGCGGCTCCTGCGGCTCCACCCAGCGCTGGTTCTCTTCCGTCAGCAGCGTGCCGAGGCACTTGCCGTCCTGCACGTCATAGACATTGAGGTGGACGTGCTTCTGGGGTCTGTCAAGGACCTGGATGTAGATACGGTCGCTCGCCGGGCCCCAGGTGATATTGGTCAGGTAGCGCTCGTCGTCAAAATCGGTAACATCCATCCAGACGGTCGTGCCGGCAGCGATATCGTAAACGCCCAGGGCGATATGCTCGGAAGGCATCCCGTTCATCGGATAACGGATCTCGCGCAAAGTGCCCGTACGGGTCGTAATATCCAGCAGCGGGAACAAGGTGACAGCGCGTTCATCCTTGCGATAGAATGCGATCTTGCTGCTGTCGGGCGAGACAAAGATGCCGCCGTTGATCCCGAATTCATTGCGGCTCACACTCTGGCCGCACACGATTCCTGGATGCTGGTAGGCCGTTATGGCGTGCTCCACGCCATTTTTATCCTTGTAATAGAGATTGTTGCCCTTGGTGAAGGCCAGCGGGGCGGGACGCTGGGGGCGGGACGGGACACCCGGTTCATCTTGCGCCACGACCGCTTTGTCACCGGTCCAGTGCCAAGTGGGAGATTGCACCATCAAGCCGCGTCCCAGCACGGCTTCTTCCATTGTCATCACCCTGCGCGCTTCCTGCGCGAAGGCCAGCGGCCCGGCGAGCAGCAGGGCCAGCAAAAGCATTGTTATCCGTTTCATTTCGTAAAGATACGCATTTCGCTATCATTTTCAAAACGGGTACATATTTGTAAAATATCGCTATTTTTGTAAGATTTTTCGCACTTGAAAGAGTTTGACCTGTTTTTTGCAGCAAGTGCGTGCATCATAATTCATACTCTATGGATAAAAAAGCTGAACGAATTCAAACCTCCCTGCTCAACGCTGCCGAGAAGAAAGCGCTGGTATGGCTGGCCAAGCGCCAGCCGCGGTGGGTTTCGTCCGATATGCTGACTTGGGTCGGCACCTTCGGTTCGGTTCTCATCGCTTTGGGATACATCTTGTCTCACTTAAGCGTCAATTGGCTCTGGCTCAGTACCTTCGGGCTGATTGTAAACTGGTATGGCGATTCCCTGGACGGCACCTTGGCCCGTGTCCGGAAGACGCAGCGGCCCATTTACGGGTATTACATCGACCACACGGTCGATGGCATCAACGAGACCCTGATGTTCGCAGGCATCGGCCTCTCCCCTTTCCTGAACCTCTACACCGCGCTGGCGATGCTGGTGGTCTATCTGCAACTGACCCTCAATGTCAGTATGAACGCGCACCTGAAAGCAGAGTTCAAGTTGACTTATGCCGGCCTCGGGCCCACCGAATTCCGGCTGGCCGCCATCCTGCTCAATACGCTGCTGTTTTTCATCAAGCCCTGGCAGCAGTTCGAGCAAGTCCACACGCTCTTTGGAAAGACAGTCTATCTGCATGCGCTCGACTATCCCGGCCTGGTTATCCTGGCCATCCTTCTGCTGATCTATTTCGTCACTATCGCCCGGGACATCCGCTACTACGCCAAGATTGACCCGATGCCCAAGCATAAGGATGAGTAGCCGCCTGGCCGATCTGCTGAAACGCTTCGTGGGCTATTTCGGAGTCAGCCTGCTGGGCACGGCCGTCGATACGGCCGTGCTCTGGGTTTGCTCCCACCTGCTTTTCAGCGGCAGCTATTTCGGCCGGAACGTCCTCTCGCCTACCATCTCCTTCGAGTGCGCCGTCTTCGTGAATTTCTGCAACAGTTATTTCTTCGTGTGGAAGGACCGTATCTCGAAACGGAGTACCCGCTCGTTTTTCCGGCACTATGCCGCCTATAACGCCTCTTGCACAGGCACCTTTCTCCTCAAAATGGGGCTGCTGCAACTCGTCGTGCTCATATCCGGACTGGATGTGGTGTGGTGCAACCTCATTGCCCTGTGCTTCTCCGGCCTGGTCAATTTCACGATGAATGAAAAAGTGATCTTTCGCAAAAAGAAGATACGATCCGATGCCAGTCATAACAGTACAGGAAGTCCAGGACTTGATTCCGAAACTCAAGAGTAAGACCGGAGAGCGGCTGGTCCGGGGCGCGTTGCACATCGCCTCCCTCGACCGCGTCAACGACCTTTATGACCGGAATTGCCACTTGCAGGGGGCCGATTTCGCCGATGCCTTGTTGCGCGACATCGGCATTGACTACCAAATCGGCAATCCTCAACGGCTGGAAACGCTCCCGGAAGGCGCTTTCATCACCATCAGCAACCACCCATACGGCCATATCGACGGCATTATGCTGGTTGACCTGTTCGGGCATCTGCGCGCCGACTACAAAGTGATGGTCAACGAAATCCTGGCCCGCATCCGCGCGATGGGCGTCCATTTCATCAACGTGACCCCAAAGGGAAATGAAGAGACCGGCTCCAAGGCGACCAGTCTGGGCGGAATCCGGGAGGCCTTGGCACAGATCCAGGATGCGCATCCGCTGGGGCTTTTCCCTTCCGGCGCCGTATCGGATCTCAGCCTCAAAGAACGTTGCATCCGGGATCGGGAATGGCAACTACCTGTCCTGCGGCTCATCCAAAAGGCCCGGGTTCCCATTGTACCGGTGCGCTTCTTCGACCGGAATTCCATGCTTTTCTACCGGCTGGGCCTCATCGACTGGCGGGTGCGGCTGGTACGGCTCTGCGCTGAAGTATTCAACAAACGTGGAAAGACCGTCCGGTTGGGAATCGGCGAGACCATCAGTCCGGAGGCCCAGGATGCCTGCCAGACGGCCGAGGAGTTGGGCGAGATGCTGCGGCGCGCCGTTTATGAAATGCCGATGCCTGGCTCCTTCCTTCCTCGTAGCAAATGCAGATTATGAAAAAATATAAGCCCTTTCTCTTAGCGGCCCTGCTGCTGGTGCTTGCCGGCCTGCTGTATTTCGGATTCCGGGGGCACAGCGCCACGGGGGTCCATTTCGATGCCGATTTTGAATCCGGCAGCCTCGGCCCAGTCGAGTTGCTCGACAAAGCCCGCTTGAAAGTATCACCGAAGAATGAGGTCACGCATCTTTCCTACCTGGTCCGCGGCCATTTCGATCCGGACAATCCGGTGGACACCAGTCTGGCAGCAAGCCCCAACTGGTATTATTTCCGGATGACGGGAACGAAGGGAAAATGGATCCATATCTTTGCTCCGGACAACGGAGTTCCCCGCACTTCCTATTCGTACGATGGCATCCATTGGGACCATCTCCCGCTGGCCGAGCCGGAAGGACATCTCGTTGACCAGTATTTTACGGGCGACACGGTATTCATTGCCTTGTACGAACCGTATAACTACAGTTATCTGCAGGAGCGGCTCCGGACGTGGTGCGCACGGCCTCACGTGACCCTCGACACCATTGGATTCAGCCACGAAGGCCGTCCGATGCAATTGCTGCACGTCACCGATCCGTCCGTCCCGGATGCAAAGAAAGCCCGGATCTGGATTCACGGCCGGCAGCATCCCTCTGAAACGCCCGCCTCCTATCTGGTGGACGGCCTGGTGGAATACCTGACCTCCGACACACCGGAAGGACGTTCGCTCCGGCAGCAGATGGATGTCTATGTCCTTCCTTTCGCGAATCCGGACGGTGTCGCGAAAGGATACTCCCGCTCCAATGCCCTCGGCGTCAACCAAGAGATCAACTTCGGGCGCAGCGACGACAGCACCGTCGTGGAAGTCAAAGCCATCAAGGAAACCTTAGCCCGGCTCACACAGGACCGGCCCTTCGACTTCGTGCTCAACAGCCATTCCCAGCATTCGGAATCAGCCACCTTCTGGGTGCACAAAGCGTCCACCACTTCTCCGGCTTTCTACCGCCAATTGTGGACATTCACCGGGCTGGTATGCAGTTTCAACCCATGTCTCCGGCCGCTGGACCTGAAGTTCTCCGACATGGCCTCCCGCTATGTGGAAGGATGGTGCTGGAATCATTTCGGAGAGAAAACCATTGCCCTGACCATCGAGACTACTTACAACTGCTATTCCTTCGACCGGGACGGTCTCTGGGCTGACAACGACAACATCCGCGCCTTCGGCAAGCGGACCATGCAGGCCATGGCAGAGTATCTCGGACTTTCGCTTCCCGGACGCTATGTGGTCGAAACGCCCGCCAGAATGGGACCCGGCTGGGAACGTCTCCCCGGTGAAAGCAAGTCATTCATGGGCAAAGACGCCTGGCGTGCCACACGGGCGGGGGCCAGCATCCACTATACCATGGAACAGATTCCGGCAGGCCGCTACCAAATCTACCGTTATGTCGCCGGTGACTGCATCGAGCCGAAAGGATCTGACCTCAAAGACCCCGAAACGGGCGAATGGCTGGATCCGGGCATCCATGGCTGGGTATATGAGACTACTGTCATCCAGCCGCGGAACGGACGTTTCCTCTATACCTATCAAGCGCCTGCGGCTGGTGACCTGGCGGATGCCTTGCTGTTGGTCCGCTGCGAATCCCAGAACTAACAACTTATTCGGAAACCATGCATACCCTAGAAGGTAAAACCGTTTTGATCACAGGAGCCAGCTCCGGCATCGGCGCCGCCCTGGCCCGCGAATTTGCCAGCCGCAAAGCCAACCTGGTCCTGCTGGCCCGCAACCATGCGCGTTTGGAAGCCGTCCGCGAAGCCTGCACAAAGCTCGGAGCGGGAACGATCCAGCTCGTCGAAGCCGACACGACCGACTATGTCGCCCTCGACGCCTTTGCCGCCTCGCTGGAAAGCCGGCTCGACTATCTGGTCCTCAACGCCGGAATCTCCCAGCGCTCCCGCGCCGTCGAGACCGCCGAAGACGTGGACCGCCGCGTGATGGAGGTCGATTTCTTCGCGCCCGTCCACCTGACAAAAGCCCTGTATGCGGCCGGGAAATGGGACCGCTCCACGCACATCGGCGTCACCTCTTCCATCTCCGGCCTGTTCGGTTTCCCCCAACGCTCGGCGTATTGTGCCGCCAAACATGCCATCAAAGGATTCTATGAAGCCTTGCAGCTCGAGATGGGCATGAAGGTCACACTCCTTTTCCCCGGACGCATCAACACCCCCATCAGCCTCAGCGCTCTCGAAGCCGACGGCCGCCCCCACGGCCAGATGGACCCGGGCCAGGCCGGCGGCATGGATGCAGACAAATGTGCCCGCCGCTGCGTGGACGGCATCATCCGCGGCAAGCGTCAGGTACGCGTCGGAGGCAAAGAGATGATCTCCTGTTTCGTTTATAAATGGTTCCCGGGGATCTTCTTCCGCTTTGCCGGAAAGATCTCCGCCGTCTGACAGGAGAATCCGAAAGTTTTTTTGGACACAATCAGAAAAATAGCTACATTTGCGGTCCACTTCTGGATGTGGCGCAGTTGGTAGCGCACCTGGTTAGGGACCAGGAGGTCGCTGGTTCAAGTCCAGTCATCCAGACCAGAAAGCATGGTGGCCCTTCGCCGACATGCTTTTTTGAATAGGTGAGTTGTCCGAGTGGTTGAAGGAGCCTGCCTCGAAAACAGGTGTGCGGGTGACCGTACCGGGGGTTCGAATCCCTCACTCACCGCTAAATAACTGATTAACAGCCTTTTAGAGAAATCTGAGAGGCTGTTTTTCTATCCAGATGCACCCCAAATGGCGTTCTGGGGCAATCTCCGAATCTGGGAGCCATCAGTTTGTAACGGCATTCCGGCTATTTCGCGTTACTAAATTGCGACCGATCTATCCCGCAAATTTGCGACCGCACTAACTATTTATCAATCATTAAATTATGTGCGTTATGAGGACCACTTTCAACATCGGTTTTGTATGCCGAAAAAGCAAAATCACGAAGACTGGACGTGCGCCAGTAGAACTATCCATCATCATCAATGGGAAGAGAACCTATCTGGTACTGCCCCGCAAGGAGTATCCCGATGAATTCAAACGGCTTGTAGGAGCCAGACGGAGAAACGACCTGAAAGACTATCTGGAGACTGTCTATCAGAATGTCATGCAGAAACAGACAGAGATGATGCAAAAGGGAATTGCAGTAAACAGCCATAGCCTGAAGGACTATCTGGTAAATGGGTGCACGGACTCCTATACCATCGAGCAGCTGTTCGACGAGTATCTGGCCATCCTTCGCAAAAGAGTCGATGTCGATATGTCCCTCCTACACTACCAAAAATTCGAGATCGTCCGGGATGCTTTCTACCGGCATATCTCCAAGGACAAGCAGGTGTCAGAAATCACCAACGGAGTGATCAGGAGCTTCTTTGCAACCTTGAACCAGGAGAACCAGCAATCGACGGCTGCCGGGAAGATGGCGAAGCTGAAGACCGTGATCATGTTCGCTCGCGACAACAACAGGCTGCAGACGAATCCGTTCGCCAACATCAAAATAACCAGGAAGGAGAAGCCAGTTGAATTCCTGACCAGCGAGGAAGTGAGACAGATCGAGTCCAAAGTCTTTAATTCGGATCGGCTGACCAAAGTACGGGATTTATTTCTCTTTCAGTGCTATACAGGCTTAGCTTATACCGATATGGCCCGACTGAAAAAGGAGGACTTCCGCGTGAACGATATGGGACAGACGTATATCAAGAAACCCAGGATGAAAACAGGAATCGACTATACGGTCGTCATGCTCGACGAGCCCATGGCGATCCTGAAGAAATACGACTACCAGCTACCCATCCTGACCAACCAGAAATACAACAGCTACCTGAAGGAGATTGGAGACCTCTGTGGTATTACCAAGCCACTACACACCCACATCGGACGACATACATGCGCTACGTTTCTTCTCAACAAAGGTATGTCCCTGGACTATGTGGCAAAGATCCTCGGACATTCGAACACCAAGCAGACAAAGCACTACGCTAAGCTGCTGGACCAGTCCGTGTTCAAGGAGTTCAAGTTGCTGGAGGAACGGCGGAGGGGATAATAAAAGAGCGGCACCCTAACTTGGATGCCGCTCAACTTTGGTAATCATTTTACCTTAGTTTTGCAAACTCTTGTGCATCAGGAAGGAAGGTTTCCCGATAGAGCTCGATATCCCGAGCAACCTCAGTGTTCTGGAGACCGAGCTTCAACACCCGGTTCACCATGGCACTACCCAAAAACACAATGTGTGTGGCAAGGATGGTCGGATCACAACCAGCTGCCTCAGCATCTTTGCAGTACCGTTTGCTGTCGGTCATCCGCTCGACCTGCTCCATGAAAGTGCTATGGAACTTTTGAAGGTCGTAGAAGGATCCTCCGGCATACTTTTTCAGGCAAGCGAGCTTGACCTCATTTGATTTTTCCAACTGGGCGTTGAATGTGTGGTTCGCCTTTTTGATGACCGACCAAATCTGCGGGATCGGTTTCCGCTTCTTGTTACCCTGATCAGGGTTGTTTTGATAATTATTATCCATTATAAAATCTATACCGGGAAGCGCCGGTTTTCGCAACCTCGCACTATGCAAGGCTGTCATGCCAATGTACATAAACTGTGCGTGCCAAACTAAATAGCCTGACAGTTTTAGGGGGCCTATAAAGACGAAAAAAGCGTCCCCTAAATTGAGAACGCTTAAAACAGGTATGAAGACATTATCGATTATTCTCGACTGACATTCTGACATTTACCTATGACACCCTTAATGGCATCTTTCCCCTGCCAATACGTCTGGTTTGTTGTCAGTCCTGTCAGATAAAGCAGGCGTGAGGCCAGTAGCAACTTGTCTCGTGAGGGTCCCTTGCCTCGTCTTGGGAGATCCTTGTCTGTGCTGTACTCCTTGAATATCTCCATGTACAGATTTGTCTCATAAGCCATCTGTTTCTGAGTTCCAAGTGTAACGCTTTCGCAATGTGAGACTTTCTCCCCCGTGAAAAAAAGATCACCCTTTCTGGGACAATAGTCTTTTTCGATCAGTCCCCTCAAGTAATCATGGAGTTCCCTCGATAGGCCAACCGTTTTCCTATCCGGGAGTTCTATTCTTATCTTTGTCCCCTCTTCTCTCAATAAACCTACCAACTGTTCAACCTGGGGGCCCAGCGGAGGAAATTCTGGCTTAGCGTCCACGAATCTTGACTCGGACATAATCCGGATGAATCGTATAGCATGCCAGAGTTTCTCGGAATCAAGTCCAATAGCTGCAATGGAGCCTTGTAGAGTCTCATTATTGTCATACTTCTTCCGGGAAATGGGATAATCCTCTTCAAACTCGGTGTTCATCTCATAAAACAAATCGAAACCTTCTCCCCAACCGCACGCATTACCAGTTTCATCATAATCTAGCAAATGGTTGCCCACAATAAACCGGACATACTCATACTTCTCCTCCGTTTCGAATGCCTTGAACAGCCGTTTGTCTAATATCCAATCGCGCTTCTTTTCTGTGGGTTTCTCCTTATTATCATCCATATCCGTTCTGCTTATATACAATATACAAAGGTAACCGTCTTCCCTCCAAATGCCAAATAGTTCTCACCCCTGTGGAAACTATTACTACCCTAAGACAGCACAGTAGGATGCATTCTACGTCTATCTCTTTCGTTTGAAAACATCTGAAAATCAGTAAAATAAATCGTCTTTGAAATTTGCACAAGTCATTTCTTTTTACTACCTTTGTACTCGGATTCCAGAGGTTTTGATATTTTCTCAGATCCCATGGCGCTTCAAAGTTGGTCTTATGCGCCATCGATTTCATTTTTATAGTGATCCCTTTCCCACACATCCGACCAAATGCTGGCAAAGGGCATCATAATCCCAAAGATTTACCTGTCGAGAGTGGTGGTATGTACAGCCGCCACTTTTTACTGCCTTGCCATTCCCAAAATAGGGGCTGGTACTCAAATGGTGGTATCAGTGGTACTCTTTGGGGGGCTTTCTCGGTACTCAAATGGGGGTATCAATAAAAGACATATAATAAAAGATATAATACAAAAGATATATAAGACTCATCGGCCCTTCGGCCCGATGGCTTTAGTAATAAGAAAAAGACAGGTATTTATGGTAAAATCATTTAAAGTGCAGAAAAATAATAAGTTGACAATCACAGACGAGTTGGTCTATTCCACCCTTTGTTGTTACTCGGACAATAATGGCATATCGAATATCAGCAGGCAGCGTATAGCAGAGAAGACAGGCATCAGGAAACTCGATACCATCACAGAACACACGAACAAGCTGGTCGAATTGAAACTGATTGAGAAGACTTACACGTTTGAGGGCGGCAAGAGGCTGGCCCATTACAAGATCATAAACCCCAAAATAAACTTCATGTGGGTTTCCAATGATTTGTTCGATCTGAAAAAACCCGGATTGATTGGTTTCGTCGTCAAGATGGCAGGACTGAGATGAAGGAACACCAGCCTGGTCAAACTGTCGAACAACGAAATCATTTCCCGAATGGGTATCAGCTAGTCCACTTTCTACAGGGATATCGCAGAATTAGTCCAACTAGGGATAGTAAAGAAAGTAGATGAAGGATACTCTATAAAAACGGGACTCTTCCCCATCTCCTATAATAAAAAGAAGGTAGAGGATTTCAAGGTCCAACTGGATCGGATTAAGGAAGAATCAAGTGGACACTCTTTTGAAGCGCAGCCTGCATATCCGATGTACAAGACCTTCTTCTATTATTATAATAAGGGCTTTGAGGGGCTTAAAATGTCTCCAGAAGAATTCGTCGACCAGCTGTCTGCAGGATTCTTTCTTAAAAACAAGACCGCTGATATACCCACCTATGAGAGCTATTCATTAGTGTCCACTAAAAATATGGCCGGGATTGTTGTGATATAAAAAGAGTTTATATCGCAGCGTAGAGTTAGCCGCAAATGTAATCCAAAAGGACTTCAGACAGGATATAAGCCTATATGGTTACCTTGAAGCCGTAGATTTTACCA
>JAEEGF010262635.1_pt1 | contig 49211 bp, 43 predicted proteins | sample 9134171 | NCBI WGS metagenome assembly JAEEGF01 (sample SAMN16246542, study PRJNA631951) | gut metagenome | biome: gut microbiome; feature: rumen; material: AP-attached | host: Bos | place: Iran: Karaj | collected 2018-10
CGCCGATGCCGATAGTGACCGCGTACGGGATCTGGGAGGTGTTGCCCATGAGCGGGCCCATGACGCCGCCCCAGAACTGGGCTTTGAACTGTTTCTCGCGCATGTCGCCGTTCAGCTCGCCGAACTCCTCCTCGCAGACTTCTTCGTGATTGAAGACCTTCACGACCTTCTGGCCGCTGACCGTCTCCTCAATATAGCCGTTCACCGCGCCCAGCGCCGCCTGATTGGCCCCATAATACTTGCGGGAGCGCTTGGCGATCGACATGCCGCCGAACAGGAAGATCGGGACAAACACCACGACGACCAGCGTCAGGATCCAGTTGGTCGTGAACATGAAGATCAGCGTGCCGATCAGCGTGACCGTCCCCGAAATGATGGAGGTCAGCGAGTTATTTAACATCGTGTCGATGTTGTCGATATCGTTCGTGAAGCGGGACATGATCTCGCCGGTCGGATGCCCGTCGAAATACTTTAAGGGCAGGCGCTGCAGCTTCTCGAAGAGCTCGTCCCGCATCTTTTTCATGATGCTTTCCGTGACGTTGATCAGGATCCTTGCCTGCAGATAGGTCATGCAGGCGGCCAGCAGATAAACGCTTCCCGTCATGGCCATCGCCGCCAGCACGTACTGCATCACGCTCCCGCCGGAGGTCAGGGAGCTGATAAAGCCGTCCAGGATCTGCGAGATCCGGTTCAGGTTGGAAGGCGTGTTCGGGCTGACCGTGACGGCCAGCTTGTCGATGATCGGCGCCATCATGTAGGAGCCCACCAGCGAAAAGACCGTGCTGAACAGCATGCAGGTCAGGGCCAGCGCGATCCGGCCGCGGAAGCCCTTCAGATAGGAAAGGATCCGCGCCACGGTCTTGCCGCTGTTCTTGTTCAGAACTTCCTTGCCGGCACCGCGGGACCAGGGGCCGCCGCTGCCGGGGCCGTGTCCGCGGGAGGCGGCGCTGTTGTAGCGGGCCTGCAGTTCTTTTAACGACCGTGCCATCTTACGCCTCCTTTCTGTCCATCTGAGATTCGCAGATCTCACGGTAGGCATCGTTGGAGGCCAGCAGTTCCTCGTGCGTGCCGAGGCCGCTGACGGCGCCTTCTTCCATGACCAGGATCAGATCCGCGTTCTGCACGGAGCTGATGCGCTGGGAAATGATGATCTTGGTGGAATCCTTGAGTTTGGTCCGGAAAGCCTCGCGGATCATGGCTTCCGTAGCCGTATCCACCGCGCTGGTGGAATCGTCCAGGATCAGGATCTTCGGCTTCTTCAAGAGTGCCCGCGCGATGCAGAGCCGCTGCTTCTGACCGCCGGATACGTTCGTGCCGCCCTTGTCCAGCAGGGTCCCGTAGCCTTCTTTAAATGTTTCAACGAACTTGGCCGCCTGCGCGTAATCCGCCGCCTGACGGACCTCCTCGTCGGAAGCGTTTTCGTCGCCCCAGCGCAGATTTTCCGCAATGGTGCCGGAGAACAGCGTATTGTTCTGCAGGACCATGCTGACGCCGTCGCGCAGGTTCTTCAGGGTATAGTCCTTGACGTCCCTGCCGTCCACCAGCACCTGTCCCTCGTCCGGATCGTACAGGCGCGGGATCAGGGAGACAAGCGTCGACTTGCCGCAGCCGGTGGATCCGGTGATGCCCAGGGTCGAGCCGGCTGGGATCTTCAGGTCGATATGATTCAGCACCGTATCCTCGCTGTTCTTGTAGTAGCGGAAAGATACGTTCTTGAATTCGACCGCGCCTTTTTCCACGTTGAGCGCCGGATCCGCCCCGGGCAGATCCGTGATATCGCTCGTCTCGTCCAGCACCTCCGCGATGCGCTTGCCGGAAGCCAGCGCGCGGGAGGAGAACATCAGCAGGAAGGTGACCATCATCAGGGAGGACAGGATCTGGGTCGCGTAGGTCACGAAGGCGGACAGGTCGCCGACTTCCATATCGCCGTTCAACACGAGCGGGCTGCCTGTCAGCACCAGCGCCATGATCGTACCGTACATGATCACGGTCATCACGGGCTGCATGAAGATCATGACCTTCACCGCGTTGATATTCGCGTCCTTTAAGTCCTGATTGGCCTTCCCGAACTTTTCGATCTCGAAGTTTTCGCGGACGAAGCTCTTGACTACGCGGACGTTCGTCACGTTCTCGCGCACCGTCGAGTTGATGCCGTCCACCTTTTCCTGCATCTTTTTGAAGCGCGGGAAGCCCATGCGGATGATGAAGCCGACGCCGAGCAGAAGCAGCGGGATGCTGACCGCGAAAACCACGGACAGGGACGGCCTGAGCGCGATCGCCATGATCAGGGCCGCGATCATCATGCCCGGGGCGCGCAGCATCATGCGGAGCATCATGTTGACGAAGTTCTGGATCTGCGTGACGTCGTTGGTCATGCGCGTCACCAGCGAACCGGTGGAAAACTTGTCGATGTTCGCGAAGGAGAAGGTCTGGACGCGGGCGTAGATATCAGCCCGCAGGTCCGCCGCAAAGTTCACGGAGGCCTTGGAGCCGAACCAGGCGCCGCCGACGCCGCCGGCCATCATAATGAGGGCCGTGCCGATCATCAGCGCCATGGTGCCCAGACTGATGCCGGTCGTCAAGGTCCCGGCGACCGCATTGTTGATGACCTTCGCCAGAAGCTTGGGCATTATGACCTCTCCCACCACTTCCACGATCATACACAAAGGACCGAGGATGAAGTACGGCAGGTAGGGCTTAACGTATTTGAACCATCTTTTCATTGAGATCTCCCTGAAGTTTGTTCAAAACCGGACGTTCCGCGCCGTCCGGAAAGGATCCCGGCGGTTTTTCGCGGAAGAAGCAACGCAGGCATTCAGCCCGCACAAGTAATAAATGTATCATAAATAAAGCGGCGGCGCAAGCGCCGCCGCCGCGAAAATCGCGTGGCCGGGCCGGATCTTTTGTATCAGTCCCCCAGCGTCATCTTATCCATGACCAGTTCCCGCAGTGTTCTCCATTCAGAGACCGCGGAATCCGTCACGGTCTGCGTCTCCGGACGAATGCCGTGGCGTGTACAGTAAGCTGTCAGATCCGCCGCCGTGACCTCGATCCCGTACCGATCCGCCAGCGCTTTTACCAGAAGATACTCCTTTACCAGCGCTTCCGTCCTTTCCGGCGTTTCGGACTGCTTCAGCCGCTTCTCATTCATTTTGAAACGGCATTCCGGCAGCAGCTTTTTCAGCACGGCGTCCCAGGCTTCCGGCTGCCCGGCGCGTCTTTCCTCTTCCAGCAGGGCGCTTCTCCACTCCTCTACCGTCTGATACTCCGTGTTTTCCTTCACGAAAGTATCGTTCAGCTCAGCCGGCTCCACCGTATAGATATACAGCGGCGTGATATCGCAGAAAAGCGGCCCGGCAACGAGATCGCTCGTATAGGAAATGGTGTAGGTCTCTCCCACCGTCCGGCCTTCCACGGACAGTTCGATCTGCTCATCAAAATTCGATTTCCCGCAGCGGACGGTCTCCGCCTTCCCGTTCCCGAACTGGGGATATTCCTGCGTCTCATCATAGACCCGCCAGGAGATCTTCAGCAGATCGCCGGTTTCGACCGTCTGTTTTTCCGAGCGGATGATGCGCGGAAACAGCTCCACCCGGCGCTGCATATAGGCCTCGATCTCCGCCGGATCCGGCTCCGGCAGACGCGTCCTGACACTTTCAACATCCCCCAGTTCTGTCAGGCGGCTGCCTTCCATCAGACCGTTCTGCAGAACGTATTTGAGCTCGGCCCGCCCCTGATCTTCCCAGGTCGCGATCGTGTAAAGCGCGCCTTCGGTGAAACGGACCATTTCCTTTTCGTTATCCTTCAGGCGGTCCAGAAAAGCCTGACGGAGCGTTTCGTCGTCTTCGGTAAAGCTGACCTCGATCCGGTTGTTCCGGACGTCGATCCCGCAGCCGGCCAGGCCGGCAAAGGGTTCCGTCCCCTGTTCCGTCCGGTTCAGAGCTTCATAGAAAGCGTAAAGCTCGTCATAGCTATATTGCACTTTCTGAAAAATGACTCTGTCATATTGGAGAACGTTCGCAAAAACCGTGCAGATCTCCGGCGAATCGTCGGTCACATTCACTACCAGAACCTTTTCCTCATTCAGATAAGCCCCGCCGTAATACGGGCGGTACGCTTCGCCTTTCGCTTTTTTGTAAAGGGAACGGGTCTCTCCCTCTCCGCCGATAAAATCGATCAGGCGGGAATAGGCTTCCTTCGCAGGCCATTCATATGTTTCGGCATTTCCCCTCAGGGTCCGGAACCAGTCCTGTACCTCAGCCCGGGCACTTTTGTCCACTCCCAGCCAGACCGCCGCCAGAAGACAAACGGCCAGGACCGCGATCGCCGCACGCCGGACGGGACGGCGGAAGCAGGTTTCCTTTACGGCCTGTATTTTTTCGGCCGCAGCCGTCTGCTCAGTCACCGCCTGCGTTATCCGCTCCTGCATCCCGGAAGGCAGTGCACTTTCTTCCGGCGAAAGCGTCTGTTCCAGACCGCTCAGCCACGCCTGCTGTACCGTCTTTGCCGCCTGCTCTATATCTTTTTTTGAATACTTTTTTCCCATGGCTTACGCTTCCCCCTTTACGGACCTGCGGACCTGTTTCCTTGCCCGATACAGCGCTTTCCGCACCGTTTCCGGCTTTTCATCCAGCATTTCAGCGATCTCTCTCAAGGAAAAACCGTCCGCAAAACGGAGCAGCAGGATCTCACGCTGCTTCGGCGGCAGCGCCGCTATCGCTTCTTCCAGGATCAGACCGGCGGTCATGGAGATCTCGTCTCCCGGCAGCGTTCTTTCGATCAATTCCGGATCCGCCGTCTCCCGTCTTTTCCGCAGGATATTGACGGAGCGGCTGCGGGTAATAACCGTCAGGGCCGCTTTCATCGCATCTTTGTCCAGAGATGAGTAAAAGTCCCACTTCCGGACAACAGTTAAGAAAGCCTCCTGCAGCGCGTCTTCGGCATCCTGTTCGTTTTTCAGGATCGCCTTCGCGAGGCGAAACATCCATCCTGCGTTTTCTTCGTAAAATGCTGTAAAATCCATCCGCGGTCTCTCCCGAAAGCGGATATCTGTCCGGACTCCCGTCCGCTTTCATAACATATACAAGGGAAAAAAGAAAAATGGGACAGAGGGCCGTCCCATTCTGATAACTTTTTCAGCCGTTTTTTAATCGGCAAATCGACGCGGCCGCCTGTTTGGGTACCTTTAGCCACCTTTACGCATACGGCCGGCGGATGCGGCGGCGGGTCAGCTCCATGATGCCGAGCGGCGTGATATCCAGCACCTTGACGTAGACCGGATCCGGCTCGGTCAGCTCCCGCATAGCATCCAGGAGCTCGGCTTCCGCGCCTTTCCGTTTCATGTTGATGAAGTCGATCATGATCATGCCGCTCATGTTCCGCAGCAGCAGCTGGCGGGCGATCTCGCGGGCCGCTTCCCGGTTGATGGCCTCCGCCGCCTGAAGGGACTTCGCGTCCTTCTCATCCTTGCCGCTGTTGACGTCGATGACGGTCATGGCTTCGGTACGCTCGATGATCAGATACGCGCCGCTGTCCAGCCAGACTTTCCGGCCGCCCGCTTCGGCAAGCGTCTTTTCCAGAGAAACCAGCTGGCCGAGGGTGATCATCGGGTCGCTGTAGAGGCGGAGCTTCTCCGTCGGCAGCCCGGTGCGGGCAAAATAGGCAGAAAGTCCCTCGTAAACGGACGGAATATCCGTGATAACTTCCTGCAGCCCGGCTTTGTCCAGGCCCTGCAGCCATTCCAGCCAGACCGGCTGCCCCGCCGCGATCTTCGCCGGGGCCGGGCTGTACTCCGCCTTCTGCATCAGCTGACGGTACGCAGCCGTTAAGGCTTCCGCCTCCTTCACCAGCGCCTCATCCGGCGCATTTTCCGCAGCCGTGCGGAGGATGAAGCCGTTCTGCTCCATAAACGGAAGAAGCAGCTCGTTGATCTCTTCACGGCGCATCCCGGAAAACTCCGCCCGGCGGGAAAAGGCCAGACTTCCGGGCTCATCGGTCAGAACCAGGTACTCGCCGGGCAGGCTGATGCGGTCCGTGACCGTCGGGAGCTTCGAGCCCAGCGCTTCCTGAGAGATCTGAACGGTCAGCTCCTGTCCCGCCTTCACCGGCCGGCCGCCGGTATTCAGATAGGCGTTCTGCCCGCCGCTGAGATCCAGAAACGCGGAGGACAGGCCCTTGCTCACGTTCTGCACATGGGCGCGGAAGACATCGCCGAAGCCGAAATCTTCTCCCTCCGGCGTGCGGCTCAGGCGCACGGCTTTTCCGTCCTCATACAGGACGCCGATCAGGTCATTTTCCTTTGCGGTTACAAGCAGTTTATTCATGATCTGTCTATCTCCGTACAGATGATTGGTTTTATTCTCCGATATCCCCGAGCGAAGTCCCGTCCTCCGTCATCAGGTCCAGACGGCGGATAGAAAGAGGCTTTGCGCCTTCCGCCAGCGCCGCGGCCCGGCTCAGCTCCTCCCAGACCAGTTCCGGCTTCACGTTGGCCTTGCTGCCGGCCGCGAGAGTCATAAAGAGGGCTTGTGAACGGCAGGTGAGTTCGTATATGCATGGACGCAGGTCGAAGGAGACCGTCTGCGTCTTGGTCTTTTTACTGATGATATGGCTGCTTTCCGCCAGCAGCATCTCCGCGGCGGCAGCGATGGCAGGCGCATATTCGGCGGGGATCTCCAGCCGGTACGCCGCTCTTCCAACGCTGGCCATGGCATTGCCGGCCTTTTCGGGCAGCATGCGCACCGCATAGACGGGAAGCTCATCGGAGGTCGCGGCGCGCAGGCGGGAAAGGATCTCCGCCGTCGTCATCCCGTCCTCGATCTCCGCGTCCAGATACTCGCCCTCCGAAGACAAACCCAGTCCCAGCGGCAAAGCAAAGCTCATGATAGGATGCGGGCTGAAGCCCTGTGAGTAAACCATCGGGATCTCAGCCCGGCGGAATATCTTCTGGAAGGTCCGCAAAACGTCCAGATGCCCGATAAAGCGCAGCGCGCCTTCTTTTCCGAAACGGACGCGGATGATCATGTCGTCACCTCCCCGGCCGCATCTTCAGCCGCAGCCGTCTGTTCCGAATCCGGAGAAGCCTTCTTTCCCGCCGCCCCTCTCATGCCCCGGGCCGCCTGTTCCTGCGGATTCCGGTTTGTCGGGCAGATCCCGCAGCCGTAGCTTCCGGCTCCGCATCCGCTGCACTGTTCCAGGCAGTTCGGTGTCACGACGCCTTCCATTGCCCGGTCCCACTCGCGTCGTAAGAAACGCTTCGTCACGCCGATATCGATGAAATCCCAGGGGAAAAGCTCATCTTCCGGCCGTTCCCTTAAGGTATAAAAATCCGGATCCACACCGCAGTCCCGGAAGGCCTGCTGCCATTTATCGTCGTTAAACTGCTCCGACCAGGCGTCGAAAAGACAGCCCAGCTCGTAAGCCCGGCGGATCACCGGCGCCACGCGCCTATCGCCCCGGGCAAAAACGCCCTCCAGCACCGTCACGTCTGCGTCGTGATACTCGTAATGCATCGCGCGGTTGTTCTTCTGCGCGCGGAAGGTGTCCTTCACGAAATGCGCCCGCGCCAGATACTCTTCCTTCTTTTCCATCTTCGCCCATTCGAAGGGCGTAAAGGGCTTCGGCACGAAGAAGGACGAGCTGGCCGTGATCTGGATCTTGCCCTTGCGCTCCTCCTTCGGGATCTCCTCGTAGAACAGCTCGGAGACCCGTTCGCAGAGCTCGGGGATGCCTTTCCGGTCCTCCTCGGTCTCCGTCGGCAGGCCGAGCATGAAGTAAAACTTCACCTTCGTCCAGCCGCCGTGGAAGGCCTCTTTGGCGCCGCGCATGATATCCTCTTCCGTGAGGCCCTTGTTGATCACGTCCCGGAGCCGCTGCGTCCCGGCCTCCGCCGCGAAGGTCAGCGAGCTCTTTTTGATATCCTGGACCCTGCTCATCACGTCCAGGGAGAAATTGTCGATACGCAGGGACGGCAGCGAGATATTCACGTGCCGCGCCTCGCATTCGTCCATCAGATAGGTCACCAGCCCCGCCAGATGGCTGTAGTCGCTGGAGCTGAGCGAACTTAAGGAGATCTCGTCGTAGCCGCTGGCCTTTAAGGCCGCCACCGCGATCTCCTTCAGCTCCGCCAGGCTCCGTTCCCGCACGGGCCGGTACACCATGCCCGCCTGGCAGAAGCGGCAGCCGCGGATGCAGCCCCGCATGATCTCCAGCGTCACGCGGTCCTGGAAGGGCCTTAAGTACGGCACGATGGGGCTGGTCGGGTACGGCTGTCGGTCCATCTCCCGCACGATCACGCGGCGGACGCGCTTCGGGACGTCGTCAAAGAGCGGCTCGAACGCCGCCAGCGTCCCGTCCTCGTGATAGCGCGGCTCATAGAGCGACGGCACGTAGATGCCCTCGAGCTTCGACGCCTCGTGCAGGAACGACTCCCGGGAGGCGCCCGCCTTCTTCATGCGGATATACAGATCAAAGAGCGCGTCGTAAACGACCTCGCCCTCCCCGATATAGATCAGATCGAAAAACGCCGCGACCGGTTCCGGATTGTAGGTGCAGGGACCGCCGCCGATCACGATGGGATCCGCCGCCGTCCGCTCCGCCGCATACAGCGGGATCCCGGACAGATCCAGCACCTGCAGCACGTTCGAGTAGCACATCTCGTACTGCAGCGTGATGCCCAGGAAGTCGAAATCCTTCACCGGATCCTGCGATTCCAGAGCAAACAGCGGGATCTTCTTCTCCCGCATGATCTTATCCAGGTCCGGCCAGGGCGAATACAGGCGCTCGCACCAGACGTCCGGACGGCGGTTGAACTGGTCGTAAAGGATCTGCAGGCCCAGATTCCCCATGCCGATCTCGTACACGTCCGGAAAGCAGAACGCGAAGCGAAGGTCTACCGTCGCCGGGTCCTTCATCACCGTGTTCAGCTCGCCGCCCACGTAGCGGGCCGGCTTCTCAATGCTGTTTAAAATCTCTTCCGATAAAGCAAGTTTGCGCATTCTGATGTTTTTATTCTCTCTCGTCCAGATCCTTCTGCAGCAGCGGCAGGAAATGCACGGGCGTCCCGTCGCCGTCGCGGACCGCATAGTCCTTGTCCAGTTCCGCGTACAGGAAGCTCTTCCTTCCTCCCTTTTCCGCCCGTTCCCAGAAATGCTTCAGCTCCCGGAACGGAAGGTACAGGATCTCGTCGCGGCCTGTGAAAAACAGCAGAAGAAACGCCACGCCATCCTGCGCCTCGAAATCCCGCATGAACTGATACTGATGCTCGTGGATGTTCTGCAGCGGGAAGGTATCCACCTTGCATTCCTTCGCGTCGAAGCAGACCGGGATGCCCTGCACCGTGCCGATATAGTCCACGGTGCTCTTTGCGTCGAAATACGCCAGCGTGATGTGCCGCGTCTCCTTTTCGATATTGATCGGCGTGATAGGCGTCGGGATCTTCTGGATCACCGCGAGGCCGTCCTCCCGGTAGCGTTCGATGGTCAGATTGACCATGGCTTCCAGCGTGGAGCCCCTCAAGCCGTGATTATTCGCCATACGAACCTCCTTTCAGCGCTTTCAGCACGCTGATAAAGACCGGCGGCAGCGGCGCCCGGAAGCTTTTGCCCGCGGCCTTTTCAAAAGCGGCGCGCGCCTGCTCCGACAGCGGGCTCTCCTCCGGCAGCCGCGCCGGGAAAACGGCTTCATAGCTGTGCAGCAGCTGTACGCGGAGCGTCCCGCCCCAGAGGACGGCCAGCTCGCGGTTCACCTCCGCGCTGCCGTATTTGGCGTCGCCCGCGATGGGATAGCCCAGCCAGGCCAGCTGTGCGCGGATCTGATGGCTCTTGCCGCTGATCAGCTGCACCTTCAGCAGGCTGTAATCCCGCTCCAGCAGCCGTTCCGTGACGGCCTTCAGTTCAATGCGCTCCGCCCCCGGCGCCGCGTCCTTCCGGATCGACACCGTATTCTCTGCTTCATTCTTCTGCCAGAAAAGCACCGAATGGAGCGGCGCTTCCAATCTTCCCCTGACCACGCAGAGATAGTATTTCTCCAGCTGCCTCTCCCGCAGCAGATACGATAAAAGCTGCTGGCCCGGCAACGTTTTTCCCGCCAGCACCAGACCGCTGGTGTTGCGGTCCAGGCGGTGGGCCGGCGCCGGCGTAAAGCCCTGCGAATACGCGCCCTCCGGCCGCAGAGCCGCCTGCGCTTCCGCGTAAGAAGCGATCCGGTCAGCCAGGGAATCGTCGTCCCGTCCGGCTTTCTGGGTCAGCAGTCCTGCCGGCTTGTTCACGAAGAGCAGGGAATCATCTTCATAAATGACGGAAAGAGGCGGGGCGGCTTTCTCCCGGCTTAGCGCTTCGGACGCACGGGCCCCCGTACCGTTCTCCGCTCCGTTCCGGGCCGCTTTTTCGCCCCGGAACTTTTCAAACGTTTCCTCGGAGAAGAACACCTCTATCGTATCGCCTGCCTTCAGCAGTTCGCTGCCTTCCGCCTTCGCTCCGTTCAGCTTGATGTTCTTTTTTCTGAGCATCCGATAAAGGAAGCCTTTTTCAGCTTCCTTAAAGTATCGCAGCAGAAATTTGTCCAGTCGCTGGCCGGCGTCCGCCGGCCCCACGGAGAGGGTCCTCATACTCTTCCCTTTAACTTTCTACAGACACATGTTCAGCAGGGTCTCCTGCGCCTTCTCCACCAGCTTCACCTGATCCTCCGACACCTCCGGCGCGATCTCCTTAAGACGGGCCTTATACTCCTCCCAGTCGGTGTAGATCTTCAGGCGCAGATTGATGTTTTTCTTCTTCAGCCTGACGATGCAGTCGGATTCGACCGGCACACGCTCGTCCGCCTTGATATTGGAGCAGTACGCCACGACGGCGTTCTGATAGACCACGACGTGATCCAGGAAATGTCTCTTCCCCTTCTCATCCACGTACATGAGATGGAACAGCGCCAGTCCGTTGTCCTCGAAGATCTGGACCTCAGCCCGCTTTTCTTCTCCCAGCTCCCTGCCCTTCAGCAGCGCGATATAAGTGACGAAAAAGTTCGCCATCGGCAGCACGAGCAGCACGCCGGGTATCGTCAGCAGGTTTTTGGTGTTCCCGAACGCGATCAACCCCGCCGCGACAAAAGCGGCGACCAGGAAAACAAAAACGAGGGTGATCCGAAGCTGCTGCCGCTTGCGCGCAGCGAAATACTCATACTGCCCCTTGGAAAAGGGGTTGGCAAAGAATTCTCTCATGCACTTTCTCCAAAAAAAGGGGACGGCTCACCGTCCCCCGTTCTCTTTAGTCTTCCTGTTCTTCCTCGGGCTTCGGTTCCTCTTCTTCAGCGGGTTCTTCCGCCGCGCCCTGCTGCTGATTGTGCAGTTCCTGACGGTTCGAAGCGACGACCTGATAGCTGGCATGCATCTGGTTGTAGAAGCTGTTGAAACGGCTCTGCAGGCTGTCCATGGAGTGGCCCAGGAAATCCTGAAGGCCGGCCAGCAGGGAATCCGTATAGTTCATGGCGCTCTGACGGATCTCGTCCGCTTCCATGGTCGCTTCGTCGATCATGCGCTGCGCCTTGGCTTCGGTCTCGCTCATCAGCTGCTGAGCATCCGCGGAAGCGGTCTTCATGATCTCGCTCTGGCTGACCATTTCCGCTTTCAGACGGTTGGCTTCCACCAGCGTATCCTCCGCCTGGCGGCGCGCCTCGGTCAGAATCTCGTCCTTGTTGGCGATGATTTTCTGATATTTCTTGATTTCCTCCGGCGTACGCATCCTCAGTTCCACCAGCATATCGTCCATGACGTCTTTTTCCACCACGATACGCTTGTTGTTGGAGAAGGTCTGAGACTTGCAGCCGTCCAGATACTCTTCCATCTCATTGATGATCTGCTCAATCCTGCTCATAAATAATAACCCCCGTCTGTAATATCTTAGGCTTTATCCTGTTTTTTCTCTTCATATTTTGCCGCGACCAGCGGAGCCAGTCCTTCCGGAACGAAGTCCGTTACGTCCCCGCCGCCGGAAGCCACCTCCCGCACCATGCTGGAACTCAAGAAGCAGTACCGCGGATCCGATCCCAGAAAGACCGTTTCCAGGCCGGGATCCAGGACCCGCAGGCCCTGCGCGACCTTGATCTCCGCCTCAAAATCCGAAGCGTCCCGGAGTCCCCGCAGGATGGACCGGATGCCCAGCTTATGACAGAAATCGATCAGAAGACCGCCGAAACTGACTACTTCCACCTGCGGAATGTCCGCTGTTACACGACGTATCATTATAACACGCTCGTCCACAGAAAACAACGATTTTTTATACGGATTGACTAAAACTCCCACGTAAACTTTATCGAATACGGCAGCCGCCCGGCGGATCAGGTCCAGATGGCCCAGCGTCAGCGGATCGAAGCTGCCGGGATACAGAACGGCCTTCTTTTTCCTCTCACTCATGCGTTTCTCCCTTCAGTCCCAGAAAAACGTGCTTGTTGTTCTTGTATTCCTTGACGCGGCGGACGGAAAGCCCCATCTCGTCCAGTCCTTCCAGCTCCCGCCGGATCCGCATCTCCGCAATGATCAGCGTATCCGGCGTGACCAGCGGCGAGGCAGCCAGTTCCTTCAGCAGCGCCTCCTCGTATCCCGCGTCGTAGGGCGGATCCAGAAAGATGACGTCGAAGGGTCTGCCTGCGGCGGAAAGGCGTTTTACGGCAGCAAAGACGTCCGCCGTCATGAGCACCGCCTTTTCTTTCAGGTGCGTGCGGGTCAGATTGTCCTGAATGCAGGCGCAGGCCTGGCGGCTGTTCTCCACGAACACCGCCTCGCGCGCGCCGCGGCTTAAGGCTTCTATGCCGATGGCGCCAGAGCCGGCGAACAGATCCAGAAAACGGCTGCCCTGGATGACCGGCTGCAGAATATTAAAAAGCGTTTCCTTGATGCGGTTGGAGGTCGGCCGGGTCGAATCCCCCGGAAGAGTCTTCAACAGTATCCTTCTGGCTGAACCTGCCACCACCTGCATGGGAAGCGCTCCTTTCTTTATGTTTACTGTACCGCAGAACGGCGTTCCTTGTCAATCCGTCAGAACAGATGCGAGACAAAAATCTCGATCCCGATCGCGATCAGGATCAGCCCCCCGAGCACGGAAGCGCCCCAGGACAGCTTCGTTCCGGCTTTCCGGCCAATCAAAATACCGCCGAAACAGATCACAAACGTGATGCCGCCGATAATGAGCGCCGCCGCGTTCGCCATGACGAAACTATATTCTTCCAGCGTGAAGCCGACGGACAGGGCGTCGATCGACGTGGCGACGCCCTGGATCAGCAGGAGCCGCAGGCTCAGCGGAGGCCTTTCCGCCTCCGCTTCCGCGCCGTTTTTCCGCTCCTTCAGCCCTTCGAGCAGCATCTTTCCGCCGATATAGAGCAGAAGGATGAGCGCGATCCAGGGAACGAGCTTATGGAAGGCGGAGAACAGCTCCTCCACGGTCTTGATGCAGACCCAGCCGATGACCGGCATGGCATATTGAAAAGCCGCATAGACCGCGGCGATTCCCAGCATCCTCCTCTTCGGCATCTGCGGCTCGTGCAGGCCGTTCGCCAGAGACACCGAAAAGGCATCCATGGCCAGGCCGACGCCCAGCGCCAGGTTGTTCAGGATAAAAACGGGATCCATTTATTTCCCGGTCGGGATGAACGGACGGATGGCTCCGGCGACCGCGGAGATCGGCATGGTCTGCAGCCACACGCGGCCGGGACCGGTCAGGACCGTGTTGAACAGGCCTTCGCCGCCGAACAGGACATTCTTCACACCCTTGACGGTCTGGATATCCATTTCCACGCCTTCTTCGAAGCCGGCCACGTTGCCGGTATCCACGATGATCTTCTGGCCGGGCGCCAGAACGATCTCCTTCAGGTCTCCGTCGATCTCCACGAAGGCGATGCCGCTGCCGCTCAGGCGCTGCATGATGAAGCCCTCGCCGCCGAACAGGCCGGCGCCCAGTTTCTTCCGGAACGCGACCGACAGGCTGACGCTGGCCTCGGAGGCCAGGAAGGCGCTCTTCTGGAAGATCCAGCTGCGCTGCGTGACGTCTATGGGCATGATCTTGCCGGGGAAGCTGGAGCCGAAGGCGATCAGGCCGGCGCCGTTCACCGAGGTGTAGATATTCTGGAAAATGCTCTCACCGGCAAACATCCGGCCGAGTCCGCCGGTGCCGCTGGTCTTCATTTCCATGTTGGGAGACATCCATACCATGGATCCCCTCTCGGTGATCATGGATTCGCCCTGGGCGACGCGGCATTCCACGACGGGGAACGCGCCTCCGATGATTTCGTACTGCATACTTGTATCCTCCTGTTATTTTGCTTTCATGCTGAATTGCCGGACCGACGATGGTCCGGCGCCCGGATCCGCTCCGGCGCTTTTTATCCGAGCAGGTCCGTGCCCTCTCCCATCACGTGGATATCGACCGCCGTGGCGTCTTCCAGACGGAAGATCATCATCCGGTTTCCCGTCTCTTCGTTGTAGATCCGCCGCAGATGGGGCATCGCCTGAAGCGCAGCCTCCGCATACTTCGGATCCTCTTCAAAGACGGCTTTTCCGGTATAGCGCAGCCAGTGGCCGTCCGGCTTCACCGCCGCGATCTCGCAGCGCGGATTGGCCTTCAGCTGACGGTAGACGGCCTTGAAATCCCCGACGCCGAACAGGACCTTGCCGTCCATCTCCAGATGCATGCCCAGAGGGCGGAGCTTCGGCTGGTCCCCGTCGGCGGTCGCCAGGAAAAAGACGCCGGCTTCCTGTAAAAAATCATTGACTTTGCTCATCATTCTCCTCCTTTGTGCGGGACGCCTTAAGCGGCCGGCCCTTCTCTGTTTTCGGATATTTGCTTTATTATACAACAACTGTTCCGCAAACTCAATGAAAAGATGTCCGGGAATCTGCTAAAGGGGATTGAGAGAAAGGCTCGGAAATGCTATACTGAAAGACACCGCCCGGCAAGGGACGGCACAGACAGAAAAAGGAGCCTTGACATATATGAAGCTTGGTATCGTCGGTCTTCCGAACGTCGGCAAGTCCACTCTTTTCAACTCCCTGACAAAGGCGGGCGCCGAAGCCGCCAATTATCCCTTCTGCACCATCGACCCGAACGTGGGCATCGTGACGGTGCCGGACGAGCGCCTGAAGCTCCTGGGCGATTTTTACAGCAGCCGCAAGATCACGCCGGCCGTGATCGAATTCGTGGATATCGCCGGCCTGGTCAAAGGCGCCAGCAAGGGCGAAGGACTGGGCAACCAGTTCCTGGCCGCCATCCGCGAGGTGGACGCCATCGTGCACGTCGTGCGCTGCTTTGAGGACAGCAACGTGATCCACGTGGACGGTGCCATCGATCCGGTGCGCGACATCGAGACCATCGAGCTGGAGCTGGTGCTGGCGGATCTGGAGGTGCTGGAGCGCCGCCTCGCCAAGACCGCGCGCAGCGCGATGAACGACAAGGAAGCCCGCAAAGAGCTGGAGATCCTGAAGAAGCTGCAGCCGATCCTGAACGAAGGACGGCAGGCCAAGGAATACAGGCCGGAGGATGAGGACGAGGCGGCCTTTATCGATACGCTGGGGCTCTTGAGCGCCAAGCCCGTGATCTATGCGGCGAACGTCGGCGAGGACGACTTAAGCGACGACGGCGCCGGCAACGCCTACGTGGCAAAGGTCCGCGAATTTGCCGCCGCCGAAGGCAGCGAGGTCTTCGTGATCAGCGCGAAGCTGGAAGAAGAAATGAGCGAGCTGGACGACGAGGACCGTCAGATGTTCCTGGAGGAGCTCGGCGTCAGCGAAGGCGGCCTGGAGAAGCTGATCGCGGCCAGCTACCGTCTGCTGGGCCTGATGAGCTTCCTGACCGCCGGGGAAAAGGAGACCCGCGCCTGGACCATCAAGATCGGGACCAAGGCGCCGCAGGCGGCCGGCAAGATCCACTCGGATTTCGAGCGGGGCTTCATCCGCGCCGAAGTCGTCAATTACAAAGACCTGCTGGCGGCCGGTTCCTACGCCGCCGCCAAGGAAAAGGGGCAGGTCCGCGTGGAAGGCAAGGACTACGTGATGCAGGACGGCGACGTGGTGCTCTTCCGCTTCAACGTGTAAAACCCGCGGGGACGCAGGCAGGTCCGCCGCCGGCAGAAAAAAGAAATGCTTGCAAGTTCGGCGGGAATACGATATAAAGAAGGCACAAAACAGCTTTGAAGAAGCGGGGAGGAGTAAACGATGAGTGAAAACAAGAACCTGGTGAATGAAGAGATCACCGACGAATACGAAGACGAGCTTGTTTTAACGCTCGAGATGGAGGACGGGGCCACGGAGGACTGCATCGTCCTGGCGATCTTCCCCCTGGAAGAAAAGCAGTATATCGCCCTGATGCCGGCCGATCAGGCGGATGACGACGACGCGGACATCTACCTGTACGAGTACAGCGAGGATGAAGAGGGCGAGCCGATCCTGGGCGACATTGAGGACGACGACCTGTTTGAGGCGGTCTGCGACCGTTTCGACGAGATCTGCGACGAAGAAGACTTCGACGAACTGGTTCCCACCACCGAAGCCTGATCCCGCCGATCCTTTTTGGAGGAGGCATGCGACGAGCGCGCCTCCTCCTTTTTTATTTCCCTTTTTCGGCCATAAGGCCCGTCTCCTTCAGGAAACGGGACGGATACAGGCGGGCGCCGCGGCGTTTCGTCACGTAGCTCATCCAGAGCCGGCGGCGGGCCCGGGTCATCGCCACGAACAAAAGCCGCCGCTCCGCCTCCACGTCCTCTTCTCCGGCGCTTTTCGGCCCCGGGATCGTGCCTTCGTTCAGGCCGGGCAGAAAAACCGCGTCGAACTCCAGTCCCTTGGCGCCGTGCATGGTCAGGAGCCGCAGCGAAGGTGCTTCGTTCTCCGCCGGCGGTTTTTTCTCTTCCATCCCGCGGCGGGCCTCCTCCCATTCGGCGGCCGTGGCAAACAAGGCGCTCTCCTCCTGCAGCCTGTCCAGAAGCTCCAGGACGGGGGCGGGATCGTGCCCTTTCTCCCTTTCCTGCGCGCTCAGGAACTTGTCGTATTCCATTTCCCGCCGGATATACTCGATGGCGGCGAAGGGGCGCAGGCCGCCCAGCCGGTCCAGATCGAAAAAGAGACGCAGCAGCGCCTGCTGCAGCGAGGGCTTATCCGCCGCGAACTGCCAGAGGCTCTCCCGCTTCACCTGCACTTCCGGGAAGGCCCGTCGCGGCAGATAGCGCAGCGGCCGGTTGGCGATCCGCAGCCAGTCCTCCCGCGCCGTGCCGCCCGTCCCCAGTCTCAGATACGCAAACAGATCCAGCGCGGCCGGTACCTGATAGTCTCCTCCCGGATCTTCCTCCCGGCGGTACGGGACGCCCGCCTTCCAGAGGGCCGCGGCGGCCTGGCGAAGACCGAAACGGGTCCTGGCGAGGACCGCCATCTGCTGATACTCCGTCCCCGCCTGATGCTCCCGCCGGACGGCCCGGACCAGCGCCTCCAGCTCGTCTTTCTTTTCCGGGAAGGCGTAAAGCCGGGGCATTTCCCCGATCCCCGCCAGGCTCCGCAGCTTTTTCGCAAAACGCTGGCGGTTGCAGCGGATCATCTGCTCCGCCGCGCCGAGGATCCGGCTGCTGCAGCGGTAGCAGGCTTCCAGGCGGTACACCTCCGTGCCGGGATATTCCTTCGGAAAGCCCAGGATGATCTTCTGCCTGGCGCCGCGGAAGCCGTAGATCGTCTGGTCCTCGTCGCCCACGGCGAACAGGTTGTTCCTTCCGGCCGCCAGCTGCTGCAGAAAGCGGTACTGCAGGCTGTTGACGTCCTGGAATTCGTCCACCAGCAGGTAGCGGAAGCGGTCCTGCCACCAGTTCAGCACGCTCCTGTTCTCAAACAGCTCCAGACATTCCCGCAGCAGATCCTCAAAATCCAGCAGCCCGGCCTCCCGGCGGCGGCTTTCATATGCGGCAAAGACCCGCTCGAAGACCTCCGGCGGCAGGATCCCGCTTTCCCCGCCGGCGGCCTTATCGGGCGCTGATTTCCGGGCCAGGATCTCCGCTTCCAGTTCCTCCGTCCTTTCGCCTTCCGGCTCCAGGCCGGCTTCCGCCAGCGCTTCGCGGATCAGGCGCCGTCTGGCTGCCGGAGAGATCACCGAATAAGCCGCCCGCGGCCGGCTGACCCGCAATATTTTATAAGAGATCGCGTGAATGGTTCCGAAGGTGACCGCCGCTTCGCCGTCCGAAAGGCGGCGGAAGCGCTCTTCCATTTCCCGGGCGGCGGCCCGGGTAAAAGTTACGACTAAGATCTGAGAAGGGGGAATGTGATACTGTGAAATGAGAGCCTGAACACGGCCTGTGATCACCGCTGTTTTTCCGGAACCGGGGCCGGCCAGTACGAGGGCCGGCCCGTCTTGATGCAGGACGGCTGCCTGCTGTTCCGAATTGTATTTCATGTTTTTTGTTTCCGGCTGCTGAGCCTGTCGAAGCAGCCTTCCTGTTTTATTCGTTCTCCAGCTTTTCGATGCCGAGACGGATGCGCCGTAAGGACTCGTCCTTCCCTAAGATCTCCATGATCTCGTAGGCGCCGCCGGGCGTGGACTGAAGGCCCGAGACCGCGATCCGAAGCGGCCAGAGCACCTGCCCCGTCTTGCGGCCGGACTGCTCGATGAAGCCGCCGAGCATCGCCTTTAAGCCCTCCAGCGAGTAGTCTTCCTGCGCCTCTAAAAGCGGCAGCAGTTCCTTTAAAACCGTCAGGGAAACGGTACTGTCCGTCTTCATCTTCTTGTGGGTGTAGATCGCCGTATCGTAATCCGGCAGTTCCTCGAAGAAGCGGATCGGCTCGCAGATGTCCGGGAAGACCTCGATGCGGGTCTTCATCAGATCAGCGATCTTCTCCAAATCCAAAGACTTCGTGATGACCTTCTTCACCTCGGGAAGGGCCCGCTCGTAGTAACGCGCCGGCTCCAGCTTCTTGATGTACTCGCTGTTGAGCCAGCGAAGCTTCATCATATCGAAGACGGCCGGGGACTTGTTGATCTTGCGGTAGTCGAATTTCTCGACCAGTTCCTGAAGGCTGAAGATCTCGTTGTTGTCCTCCGGGCTCCAGCCCAAAAGCGCCACGTAGTTTACGATCGCCTCGTCCACGAAGCCCTGCTCCACCAGATCCTCGTAGGAGGAATGGCCGCTGCGCTTGCTGAGCTTTTTCTTATGCTCGTCCGTGATCAGCGGGCAGTGCACGTAAACGGGCTCCTCCCAGCCGAAGGCATGGTACAGACGGGTGTACTTCGGCGCGGAGCTCAAGTACTCGTTGCCGCGCACCACGTGCGAAATGCCCATAAGATGGTCGTCCACCACGTTGGCGAAGTTGTAGGTCGGGAAGCCGTCGGACTTTAAAAGGATCATGTCGTCCAGCTCGGCGTTCGGGACGGTGATGTCGCCGTACAGCACGTCCGTAAAGGTCGTCGTGCCCTCGTTCGGCGTATTCTGCCGGATGACGAAAGGCTTGCCGGCGGCGAGATTTGCCTCGATCTCCTCCTTCGGAAGATGCAGGCAGTGCTTATCGTAAACGGTGATCTCCTTGGTCTCGCCGTCCACGGTCAGTGTCTGCTTTAAGCCTTCCAGCCGCTCTTTCGAGCAGAAGCAGTAATAGGCATCGCCGCTTTCGATCAGCTTTTTGGCATATTCCATATAGATTCCGGCCGTCACGCGCTCGCTCTGCACGTACGGCCCTACGCCGCCGTCCTTGTCCGGGCCCTCGTCCCAGAGAAGGCCGGTCTTTTCCAGCGTACGGTTGATGATATCCACGGCACCTTCGACCTGCCGCTCCTGGTCCGTATCTTCAATGCGGAGCAGGAAATCGCCGCCCTCATGCTTGGCGATCAGGTAGGCGTAAAGAGCCGTTCTTAAATTCCCCACGTGCATCCGGCCGGTGGGGCTAGGGGCATATCTGGTTCGGATCCTCTGCATCATACGACGCTTCCTCCCAATGAAAAATGAAAAATCGTGTTATATTGTAAACTATTCCCGATAAAAGTGCAAGAAAAACCGGCCGCCGCGTGAAAAAAAGCGGTGCGGCCGGCTGTCCGAAGCAAAGCGGCTTTCTATTCGTCCTCATAATACTCGAAGCTGTGGCCGTAGAGGCGGACCGTATCGCCTTCCTGCATGCCCTTCGCCTTTAAGTCGTCGATGATCCCGCGGTCCCGCAGGAACTTCTGGAAGAACAGGAAGCCCTTCTCGCTCATGAGGTTCGTGTAGCCCAGCATCTTTTCGATGGCCGGCCCCTCCACCACGTATTCCTTCTTCTTCTGATCGTACTCGACCGTGAAGGGCAGATCCTTCGGGACGGTGTCGGTCCAGTCGAATTCTTTTTCGAAGACCAGCGGCTTCTTGCCGATCTCCTTTAATTTCGCTGACGCCGCGTACAGCAGCTCCTTCGTGCCCTGGCCGGTAGCGGCGGAGATCTCATAGTACGGCATGCCATGGGCCGCCGCGTAGGCTTTCAGGCGCTCCAGATTGTCGCTTTCCTCCTCCACGATATCGGTCTTGTTCGCGACCAGGATCTGCGGCAGGGCGGCCAGAGACTCGCTGTAGCGGGCCAGCTCGCCGTTGATGGCTTCGATATCCTCCACCGGATCGCGGCCTTCATAGCCGGAAGCGTCCACGATGTGAAGCAAAAGGCGCGTGCGCTCCACGTGCTTTAAGAAATCGTGGCCAAGCCCGACGCCGTCCGCCGCCCCTTCTATGAGGCCCGGGATATCCGCGATCACAAAGCCCGCGCCGCCCGGAAGATCCACCACGCCCAGATTCGGGGTGATGGTCGTGAAGGCGTAGTTCGCGATCTTCGGCCGCGCGTTGGTGACCGCCGCCAGGAAGGTGGATTTCCCCACGTTCGGGTAGCCTAAAAGCCCGACATCCGCGATGCACTTGAGCTCCAGCGTAACGGTTCGCTCCTGCCCGGGCCTGCCGGGCTTGGCGTAAAGCGGGGCCTGCATGGTCGGCGTCGCGTAGTTCATATTGCCGGTGCCGCCGCGTCCGCCTTTCAGGAGGATCTCCCGGCGGTTCTCGCCGGACATATCCGCCATGACCTTGCCGGTCTCCAGATCCCGGATCACGGTGCCCTCCGGCACGCGGATCACCAGATCCTCGCCGTCCTTGCCGGAGCGGCGCTTGCTGCTGCCCTCCTGCCCGTCCTGCGCGATAAAGCGCCTAACGTTCCGGAAATCACCCAGCGTGTTCAGGCCGGTATCAACTTCGAAGATGATATCGCCGCCGCGCCCGCCGTTGCCCCCGTCGGGTCCGCCCGCCGGCACGTAAAGCTCACGGCGAAAGCTCACGTGGCCGTCGCCGCCCTTGCCGGATTTGATATAGATCTTTGCGTAATCTGCAAACATGGTATGATCCTTTTACAAGAAAGGCCGGCGCTTCGCGCCGGCCACGCCGCATGGACTGGGAATTATTCGTTCGTTACCTTGGGATATACGGAGACTTTCGTCTTGTCCTTGCCCAGACGTTCGAAACGAACCACGCCGTCCTTTAAGGCAAAGAGGGTGTCGTCGCCGCCGCGGCCAACGTTTTCACCGGGGTGAATCTTGGTGCCGCGCTGACGATACAGGATGTTGCCGGCCAGTACGAACTGACCGTCCGCCCGCTTCGCGCCTAAACGCTTCGCTTCTGAATCGCGACCGTTCTTAGTTGAGCCTACGCCTTTTTTATGAGCCATGATATTACCTCCTGTACTTTCTTCCGGTCAACTTACTTCACGATCTGGTCGATCTTGAATTCGGTGAAGAGCTGTCTGTGGCCCTGTTTCTTGTGATAACCGGATTTTCTCTTGTACTTGTAAACGATGACCTTCTTGCCCTTGCCCTGCTGGGTGCAGGTCGCCTTGATGGAAGCACCGTCCACATAGGGAGCACCAACTACCAGTTCCTCATCCTTAACCACTAATACCTGGTCAAAGGTGTAGGCATCGCCTTCTTCCACGTCGATCTTTTCCACGCGGACGAGGTCGCCTTCTTCTACCTTGTACTGCTTGCCGCCGTTGGCAAAAATAGCGTACATTTTAGTTCCTCCTCGTTAGAGACTCGCCGGTTTCGGTGGCCTTCGGGCACTTCTGACCTCGCCGAGCGGTAAGCGGAAAACCGCAAGCTGTGATATAATAGCGCAGCCGTCTTCGATTGTCAAGTACTTTTTAACGGTTTTTTACGGTTCCTGCGCGGCAAAAACGACCTGCTCCACCGTGTAGCCGCCCTCGCGCAGGCACTTAAGGAGGCCGTTCTCCTCATCCAGCAGATGCGCCAGGCCCACCGCGAAGAACACGGTCTTGTCGCCGGCCAGATACTCCTGGGCCTTCTCCACCATCTCCGCGTTGCGCTTGCGCATCATGCCTTCGTTGTATTCGTCCACGAGGGCCTGCTCTTCGGGCGTGAGCTCCTCGTCCTCTTCCTCTTCTTCCTCCTCGGCCGTCAGCTCCGCTTCGTCGCCGCGGCACCAGGCTTCAAAGAGCTCGTCCGTTCCCATATTGGAGGCGTAGCGTCTGTAATCCAGCGTTTCCTCCAGCATCAGCTCCTGCAGCTTCTCCGAGAAATTGCCCAGCAGCGAGATGTGCTCCGCGTAGTCTTCCACGTCCCAGACCTCGATGCCGTTGGCCTTGGCCATCTCCACCAGCTGGTTGTCCACGCCGCGGTCGTAGGTCTGCAGGCGCCCCAGCTCCAGCATCATCTGCTCTAAAAGGCTCGTCATCGAGGCGACCTTATAGCACAGCCAGTTCGCGCGGATATCGCCGCCGTACTTCTTGATCGCCAGCTCCAGCTTCTCGGCGACGTCGTCCTCCAGATGATCAAAAGGACTGGAGTTATCCGAATAATAGGTGGCGTCCTGATAGGCGTCCATCAGATCGTCGTCGGCCTCCAGGCGCTCCTCGAAGTTGGTCACGTCGATCTCCACGGCGATGGCGTCGGAGGACAGCAGGGCGTCGTAGATCTCCTGCGGCAGATGTGCGGTGCGCTCGTCGCCCACGTGGATGGTGCCGATGAGCCAGAGGACGTGGCCGTTCGGGGCCGTCACTTTATAGAACAGCGGGGTCGCCGGGACTTCCGGCTCTTCGCTCGGGCGGAGCTCGTCGGTGATCATCTTCCAGACGTCGCCGTCCGAAACGCGGTACGTCCATTCCGCTTCATACTTCAGCGGATAATTCTGCCGCTGATAGGTATGTCCCGCGTCAAAATTGATCTTAAGATGCATCGGCATGCCGCTGCCCTTGTCGATGGACAGATAGCCCGTGCAGCTGCCCAGCTTGTAGCGGGCGCCGATGCTCTCCAGCTTGTTCGGATCGCCGAAAAGCTCTTCCTCCACACGGCCGCGGATATAATCGGCGATCTGATCGTTCACGGTGAACTCGATCAGCCAGCAGTCGTATTCGTCCGAGATACTGATCTGGGACATCTCGTCCGGATAGATCCAGGCGTCTTCCACACAGTCCAGAACGGCAGCTTCCATCGCCTCCGGATCCATGTCGACCTCGATCTCTTCTTCATCTTCCGTATATTTCGTCTGGCCGGCGAAATGCCGCAGCTCATACTCGCTGCTCTCCGTCTCGTCGGAATAGATGGTGTGATAGACGTGATCGTAGATCATGGGCCCTTCCTCGTCGCAGTCCAGGCCCAGCCACTCCTGCTTCAGGAGCGTCGTTCCCGCCGCATAGGACAGGGTCAGTCCCAGGTACGCGGCGGAGAAATTGCTCATGTACGGGAAGCAGGCGGCAAGATCCATGACCGGGACCGCGATCACGCTGCTGACGCTGATCACCTCGCCGGCATCGGCCGGCGGTACGGCCGGTTCCTTTTCCAGCGGGGACAGGCTCATTTCCGCCATAGCGGTAAAGCGGATCCCTTCCAGCGCATATTCGGTCTGATACTCAACCCCCGTGATCCGTCCGTTTTCGTCCAGAAGGGCCGTACCTTCTCCCAGCGTCACGTCCGTGCAGTCCATGCCAAGCCATTCCCACTCGGTATCGACGGCTTCTCCGAAAGCGACCGCGCTCTGCGATCCGTCCGTCCATTCGATGCTTTCATAATTGTCGGCTGTAAGGAGCGCCAGCGGCGGAAAGCTCTGCAGGAATTCTTCAGCGCTCTGTTTTGCCGCATAAATAGTACTTCCGTCAATGAGAGCGGCTTTTCCGTTGGAATAATAGATCTTGTATTCATTGACCGACAGTTCGGCGATGTCCTTATTTTCCACCGTCATTTTCCAGGTCACGGCCGCCGTCATTTCGTCCGTTCCGGCGCCCCTGACGTCCATGACCCACTCGTCCGTGGTGACCAGGAGCTCCCGCTCTCCGTCCATGCTGCGGCTGATCTCGCGGCTCAGCTCCAGGTGATAGTCCTGCGGCAGCTGCGAGACGGCTTTTTCATAGGCTTCGGCCGCGCTTACGGGCTCCGGTGCCTGGGTCTCGGGCGGGACGGTCGGCGCGTCGGTTTCCGGCGGAGCGGTCGGTGCGTCCGTCGAGGGTTCCGCCGCCGTAGGCGCTTCGGTCGGAACCGGCTGCGTTTCCTCGGCGCTCGTTGCCGGCGCCGGATCCGTAGCCGGCTGAGAGGCGGCCGTTTCAGCCGTCGTTTCAGCCTCTTTGGTCGGCAGAGCCGGACTGCAGCCGCCGATGCATCCGATCAGCAGTACGGCGGACAGGATAAGAGCAAGCAGTTTTTTCATAAGAACCTCCTGCGAAATAAAGAACAGGTATTTCCAGTATAATGTTGTAGTATAGCACAGGCGGAAAATATATGCTATAATATTCTTGATTTCAGAATGCGGGAGGCTCCTCATGAACGCAAACATCATCAAACGGAACGAACTGCTGGCGCAGAAAGTCATTAAAGGCCTTCAGTCCCGTCATATGAACGGCTATTACGCCGCCGATAAGGAAGCGGCGCTGAAGCTGGCCCTCTCCCTGATCCCCGAAGGCAGCTCCGTCGGCATGGGCGGCGCCGCGAGCGTCGAAGAGATCGGTCTGAAGGAGGCGATGATCCGGGGAAATTACCGCTTCATCGACCGGGACGCGATGGACCGCCGGGAGGCGTATCTGATGATGTACGACTGCGATTTCTTCCTGGCCGGCGCCAACGCGCTCACCGAGGACGGCGTGATCGTCAACCTGGACGGCCGGGGCAACCGGGTCTCCATGATCGCCTATGGGCCGCGTAAGGTGCTGATCATCGCAGGAATGAACAAAGTCTGCCCGGACGTGGACAGCGCCGTCCGCCGTGTCCGGACGACGGCCGCCCCCATCAACGCCCAGCGTTTTCAAATGAACACCCCCTGCCTGAAGACGGGATCCTGTCTGGACTGCAAATCGCCGGACAGCATCTGCTGCGATCTTCTTCTCGTCCGCGGTTCCATGGACGCCGAACGGATCCACGTGATCCTGGTCGGGGAAAGCCTCGGATTCTGACGGACCGAAGGACCGCGTCCGCTGAAAAAGAAGCATAGCGATATGCTTCTTTTTTATTCCGCGGGACCTTGCAAAAAACGTCCGGCCCGCGTATAATAAAGCCAGAAATCCGACCGGCTGTTTCACTCCACTCTTTTCTTTATGAGACCTGCCGGCGAAAAAAAGGAGTGTACCGTGCGAATGACGGTGCGGCAGTGTGGAGACCTGCCGTAAAGGGGCTCTGCCCCGAGTCTGTCCCCTGCGGAGGCAGGACAGACACAGTCGGATCTATGGCAACTGTTTCTCTGCGGAACATCAAGAAGATCTATCCCAACACCGAGAGCAAAGGGAAGAAGAAAAAAGACGAAGCTTCTCCTGAAGAAAAAGTGAATCTTCAGATCACCGACGAAGGCGTCGTCGCCGTTCAGGCGTTTAATCTGGAGATCGCCGACAAAGAGTTTATCGTACTGGTCGGCCCGTCCGGCTGCGGCAAATCCACGACCCTGCGCATGGTCGCCGGTCTGGAGGACATCACCGCCGGCGAGCTCTACATCGACGACAAGTACATGAACAACGTAGCGCCGAAGGACCGCGATATCGCCATGGTCTTCCAGAACTACGCCCTGTACCCGCACATGACCGTGTATGAGAACATGGCCTTCTCGCTGCAGCTCAAGAAAGTAGACAAGGCGACCATCGACCAGAAGGTCCGCGAGGCGGCGGAGATCCTGGGCATCACGCAGTACTTGAACCGCAAGCCCAAGGCCTTATCCGGCGGCCAGCGGCAGCGCGTCGCCATCGGCCGCGCCATCGTCCGCAGCCCCAAGGTCTTCCTGATGGACGAACCGCTCTCCAACCTGGACGCCAAGCTGCGCAACCAGATGCGCGCGGAAATCATTAAACTGCGTCAGCGCATCGACACCACCTTCATCTACGTCACGCACGACCAGACCGAGGCCATGACCCTCGGCGACCGCATCGTGATCATGAAGGACGGCTTCATCCAGCAGATCGGCACGCCGCAGGACGTCTTCGACCATCCCGCCAACCTCTTCGTCGCCGGCTTCATCGGCTCGCCGCAGATGAACTTCTTCGACGCGAAGCTCCTGAAGGAAAACGGTAAGTATGCCGTGGAACTGGGCGGCTACAAAGTGGAGCTTTCGGAAGAAAAGCAGGCCCGCCTGGCTGCGGCCAACGTAGAGGCACAGGACGTCGTGTTAGGCGTTCGCCCGGACCACATCAAGCTGGGCAGCGAAGGCGTCAAGGGCCGCGTGGACGTATCCGAGCTGATGGGCTCCACGGTGCATATCCACCTGAACGTACTGGGCAAGGACGTGATCGTGATCGTGCCGACGGAAGGCAAAGTCGCCCACTTCCCGATGGGCTCCGAGCTCATGCTGGGCTTCGACGGCGGTGTCGCGCACATCTTCAGCAAGGAGACCGAGCGGAATCTGGAGTGGTAAGACCGCAAGACCAATAAAGCAATAAAAGAGCGCCGGCCCCTTCGGTTTAATATCCGGAGGGGCCGGCACTTTTTTGCCGGCAGGACCGATCCCGCCTTTATTTACCCGCGACGCTGAGGCCGTTCACCAGGATGGCGGGCGCGGCAAAGGCCGTCAAGCCGCCCATGCCCTGATACTCTGCCTTGTTGCTCAGGGCGTCGATCTGCTTCAGCATCTCGTAGAAGTTGCCGGCCACGGTGAAGGACTTCACCGCTTTTGTCTTCTCGCCGTTTTCGATCATGAAGCCGCCGCTCTGCAGGGAGAAGTCGCCGGAGATCGGGTTGGCGCCCGCGTGCGTGCCCATCAGGGAGTCGATATAGACGCCGTTGCCGGCTTCTTTAAGAAGCTCTTCCTCCGGAAGCGTGCCGGGCTGAAGGATCAGGGTGAAGGGGCTGATGCCGACCGGTGACGAATAACCGTGCTTGGAAGCGTTGCCCGTGGTCTTCACGCCGGCCACCGCAGCCGTCTTCAGGTTGTACAGGAGCGTCCGGAACTCACCGTTCTCGATCACAGCCTTGCGGTACGCCGGCATGCCTTCCGCGTCGAAGGGAATACGCGCCGGGCTTTCCTCATAGAAGGGATCGTCGATGAGCGTAACGTTTTCCGCCGCGATCGTCTGTCCTTCTTTTCCCTTTAAGGGAGAAAGGCCCTTTTGGGCCGCTTCCGCGGAGAAGGCGGAGGAGAAGGTCGCCAGCAGCGTCGCCGTGGCCTTGGGGCCGAAAATGACCGGATAGTTGCCGGTCGGCGCCACGCCCGCGCCCAGCTTCTTCTTGGCATTCGTGACCGCCTTTTCGATCACTTCCTTCAGATCGATCTGATCCAGCGAGCCGAGTTTCACCTCGTACGTATTGTTCATTTCCTTGCCGTCGCTCACGACCGGAGCAGCCACGATGACCGCCGTCGCGTAGGAAGCGGACAGATCCAGGCCGCGGGAATTGTAGATCGCGACCGTGCCGGATTCGTTGATGGCGCTCGTCGTAGTGCCGTTAATGACCTGCGGATCAGCCGCATAGGCGATATTCTGTCCCTCCAGAGCGGTTTTCACCAGTTCCTGAGCCGTGGCGGGAACGAAATGTTTCTCTTCTACCGTCTGATACGTGCCGCCGGCTTCGGCCAGGAAGGATTCCTCCGCCGTTTCCAGCACCGCCGCGTTTTCCACGGCGCGCTCCACGATGGCCGCTGCTTCTTCCGCGCTCATATCCTCCGTGGAGGCGTAGCCCATCTGGCCGCCCAACAGAACCCGGAAGCAGACGCCGCCCTCGGTCGAGGAGGAAAACTCGTTGATCTCATGCGCAAAGGCTTCCACGCTCACGCTCTCGGAGGCGTTGTAATACAGCTCATAGTCCTTCAGTTCCTTCGCTTCGGCTGCCTTAATAACAAGGTTTTTGAATTCTTCGTATTTCATGGCTGCCTCCTTATCTTCCGCCTACCGTGATGGAGGATACCCGGATCATAGGCTGGCCTACGTCCGTCGGGATGGAGCCGGAGCTGGAGCCGCACATGCCCTGCGCCCGGCTTAAGTTCTGGCCTACCATATCGATCTTCATCAGGATCTCGGAACCCGTGCCGACCAGGGAAGCGCCTCTGACCGGTTCGCAGATCTTGCCGTTCCGGATCAGATACCCTTCCTTGACGGAGAAGTTGAACTGGCCGGTGGCCGGATTGACCGAACCGCCGCCCATGTCCTTCGCGTACAGGCCGTATTCGACGGAGGCGATGATGTCCTCGTTCCTGTCCTCGCCGTTACAGATGAAGGTGTTGGTCATGCGGGAGGTGGTCACGTAGGCGTAGCTCTGCCGGCGGGCGTTGCCCGTGGGCGCCATGCCCATGCGGCGGCCGCCGAATTTGTCGATCATGTAGCTCTTTAAGATACCCTTTTCGATCAGCACGTTGCGATGGGACGGGGTGCCTTCATCGTCAAAGTTGACGGAGCCCCAGGCGTTCGGGATGGTGCCGTCATCGACCGCCGTGACCTTCTCGTTCGCGATCTGCTGGCCCAGCTTGCCGCTGAACTGGCTGGTTCCGTACGCGACGCTGCTGGCTTCCAGCGAGTGGCCGCAGGCTTCGTGGAAAATGACGCCGCCGAAGCCGTTGTCAATGACTACGGGCATGGTCCCCGCCGGGCAGTAGCCGGCGCCGGCCATGACGAGGGCCTGGCGGGCCGCCTCTCTACCGGCTGCCGCGGGATCGATCTCGTCGTAGAATTCCATTCCCTTGCGGGCGCCGGGACCGGTGCTGCCGGTCTGGGTCCCCTGTCCTTTGTCCGCCACGGCGGTGATGAACAGACGGGTCCGGATCTGGCGGTCCTGCGCGTAAACGCCTTCGGAATTGGCAACCAAAATGTTGTGGTCCACGTCCATCAGGCCGCCGCTGACCTGCACGATGGCCGGATCGGCGTCCTTGGCCGCGAAATACGCGCTCTTTAAGATCTCTGCCTTGCGCGTGGTTTCCACGCTGCCGGGCACGATGCGGATGGGGTGGATATCCCCGTATATCTTCTCGCGCAGCACGATGGATATCTCGGCTTTACCTTCTCCGAGAGCCGCAGCCGCCTGCTTTGCGCAGCGGATGAGGCCTTCCTCGGAGGTGTCGACCGTCGAAGCAGCTACGCTCCTAAGGCCTTTGAATACCCGGATCCCCACGCCGGCGACGACGTTGTCTCCGACCTGTTGGACCCGGTTGTCAAGCATGTTGACGGACCGGTTGAATGTTTTTTCCGCGAAAAGTTCCGCATAATCAGCGCCGGTAGAGGCAGCTGCCGCCAGGACTTTTTCGCACAGCACCCTTGAAATCATACTCCTTGCTTCCTTTCTTCTTACATATCCGTTCTTTCGAAGGGCATGCTCATGCAGCGGGGGCCGCCGCGGCCCCGGGACAATTCCGACCCGTCAAAGGACAGGACTTCGATGCCGCTGTCCTCCAGCAGACGGTTGGTGACGTAGTTGCGGTCGTAGACCAGTACCTTGCCCGGGCTGACGCAGAGCGTGTTGGAGCCGTCGTTCCACTGTTCGCGGTCGGCGGCGATCCGGTCGCTTCCGCCGCAGCGGAGCATCTTCACCCGGTCCAGCCCCAGACAGCGGGCCAGCGCCTGTTCCGGCGTTTCCGAAAGCTCGCGTATCGTCAGGCTCTTCTTTCCTTCTCCCGTGATCCCGAAGATCCTCAGGAAAGGCAGGATCCCCGGATGCACCGTAAATTTGTCCGTATCCACCTGGGTGAATACCGTGTCCAGATGCATGAAGGCGCGGGTATGCGGGATCAGGAACGCCAGTACGGTGTCGATCTCGCCCGCCTCATCCGCGAAGACGTTTGCGGCCAGATGCTCGATCGCTTCCGCCTGCGTCCGCTCGGAGATGCCGACGCCTAGCACGCGGGCGTTCAGGTTCAGGATATCGCCGCCTTCAATGCTGAAATAATCCGCCCGGTCGTAATACTGCTTCACCTGGCCGCGGTAATCCGGGTGATAGTTGAAAATATACTGTCCGAAGATCACTTCGCGCTTGCGGGTCTTGGTGTGCATGTGGTGCAGGCTCACACCGTTCCCGATCACGGCAAAGGGATCCCGGGTAAAGTACAGATTCGGCATGGGGGGCATGACGAAGTCGGATTTTTCACCCAGCAAGTCCGCCAGGTGCCCCGAATTCCGAGGGAAGATTTCGCTTCTCGGCACGCCGGCCATGATCCGCCGGATCAGCTCCAGATCGTCCGAAATGCTTTCCAGATACTCTCTGGCTTCCTGCCGGTAGCCGCGGGTAATGCTGCCCGCCTGCTCCACGGCGTCCACGATAAACTGATCCCGCAGGCCGGGCACGGCCCGCAGCGTCTCCGCCATCAGTTCGTCCAGATACAGGACCTCGACGCCCTGGCTTCGAAGCAGCGCGGCAAACTCGTCGTGTTCCTCCTGCGCCCGCCGTAAATAAGGAATATCGTCAAACAGGAGCGTTCCCATGGTCTCCGGAACCAGGTGTTCCAGTTCCCTGCCGGGACGCTGAAGCAGGACTCTCTTCAGCGGTCCGATCTCACTGCGTACACAAACCGGCATCTGCTGCCTCCTTGGTTACTTTCTGTATTTCCGCTGCCGGACGACCTCAAAGGCCAGGATCCCCGCCGCCACGGAGGCGTTTAAGGAATCGATCTGCCCCGACATCGGGATGCGCGTGATAAAATCGCAATGCTTTCTGACCAGCGCGGAGACGCCGTCGCCCTCGCTGCCGATCACCAGCCCGATGGGCCCGGTCAGGTTCTGGCGGTACATGACCTCGCCGTCCATATCCGCGCAGACGAACCAGAGGCCCTTCTGCTTCAGTTCCTCCATGGTCCGGGACAGATTGGTCACGCGGGCCACGTGGATATAGTTGACGGCACCGGCCGAGACCTTCGCCACGGTAGCGTTCAGGCCGGCGGCCCGGTTTTTGGGGATGATGACCCCGTGCGCTCCGGCCAGATGCGCCGAGCGGAGGATGGCGCCCAGGTTGTGCGGATCCTCGATGCCGTCCAGCAGCAGGATAAAAGGATCCTCTCCCTTTTCGGCAGCGGCCTTCAGGATATCGCTTACCTCGGCGTACTCATACGCGGCGATCTCGGCGATCACGCCCTGATGACGGCCGGTCTGCGAGAGTGCGTCCAGCTTTTCCTTCTCCGTCAGAAAAGGCCGGATCCCCTGTTCCGCGGCCCCGGCCGTGATCTCACGGATGACCGCGTCGCTAACGCCTTTCTGGACGTACAGCTTCTCCAGCGCCCGCCCGGCCTTTAAGGCTTCGCGCACGGCGTTTCTGCCTTCAATCCTCTCCGGCATAGGACATCCCCTTTCTGATGAGTTCCAGGATCCGCTCCGTCTTCCCTTCCAGATACAGCGATCCGATCAGGGCCTCCAGGCCGGTGGCCTTATGATATTCCAGCGAGCTGGCGTTTTTGGCGCCGTGCTCCGGTTTCGCGTTTTTCCCCCGCCGGTAAACGGCCAGTTCCTCTTCGGAAAGCTCCGGCAGAAGGCTGTCGGCCATTTTTGCCTGCCCCACCGCCGAAACGTACGGCAGCGTCCGCTGATGCAGCGCGCCGTTTTTCCCGTTCGCCTTCTCCAGCAGCACGGTCCGCACGATCAGCGCGCAGACCGCGTCACCCAGATACGCCAGCGACAGGACCGGAACGGTGTTTACCGGCACCGCGTTCAGTTCAAAAGCGTTTCTTATGCTCTCTTCCATTTGACGCCGTCCCGCGTATCCTCCAGCAGGATGCCCTGCTCCGCCAGGTTTCTGCGGATCTCGTCCGCCCGCGCGTAATTCTTGGCTTTGCGCGCCGCCTGACGCTCTTCGATCAGCGCTTCGATGTCCGCGTCCAGCAGTTCTTCCTTCGGTTCCCGAATGCCCAGCACGTCCGCCAGCTTCAGTACGGCGGTGCGCAGCCCGTCCCAGGCGGCACGGGGTGTTTCGGCGGGATCCAGGGTATTAATGTATTTGATGAACTCAAACAGGACGGAGAGCGCGTCGGCGGTGTTGAAATCGTCGTCCATGGCCTCCTCGAAGCGGGCGGTATAGCGCGCGAGCGCTGCCTGAACGGCGTCCGCGCTGCCTTCCGCCGGGCATTTGGCGGCTTCGTCCCGCAGACGGACCAGGCCGTTTTCGATGCGCTCCAGCCCGTTTTTCGCGGCCTCCATCAGCTCGGCGCTGAAATTTAAGGGGCTGCGGTAGTGCGCACTCAGCATGAAGAAGCGCAGCACCTTCAGATCATATTTGTCCGCGATCTCGCGGACCGTGAAAAAGTTGCCCAGGGATTTGGACATCTTGCGGTTATCGATGTTCAGGAAAGCGTTATGCATCCAATAATGCGCGAAGGTCCTGCCGGAAGCCGCTTCGCTCTGGGCGATCTCGTTTTCGTGGTGCGGGAAGATCAGGTCCTCGCCGCCGCCGTGGATGTCGATCTCCTCACCCAGGTATTTCTTCGACATGACCGAGCATTCGATATGCCATCCGGGCCGGCCTTCGCCCCAAGGGGAGCGCCAGAAGGGCTCGCCTTCCTTTTTCGGCTTCCAGAGCACGAAATCGCCGGGGTTTTCCTTCTCTTCCTCGCCGGTCACCAGCAGGGCGCGGTTGCCGCTGATCAGATCGTCCAGGTTTTTCCCGGACAGTTTGCCGTACGGCGCAAAGCGGCGGACCCGGAAGTACACGGTGCCGTTCACCTCGTAGGCGTAACCTTTTTCGATCAGCGTCCGGATCATCTTGATCATGCCGCCGATCTCCTCCGTCGCCTTCGGGTGCTTCGTGGCGGGCTTAACGTCCATGCCCGCCATGTCTTTCTTGCATTCGTCGATGTAGCGTTCAGAAATGACGGAAGACTCCACGCCCTCCTCGAGTGCGCGGCGAATGATCTTGTCGTCCACGTCGGTAAAGTTGGACACGTAGTTGACCGCGTAGCCCTTGTACTCCAGGTAGCGCCGCACCGTGTCGAAAAAGATCATGGGGCGGGCGTTGCCGATGTGGATCAGGTTGTAGACCGTGGGGCCGCAGACGTACATCCGGACCTTGCCGGGTTCGATCGGGACGAATTCTTCCTTGGTTCTGGATAAGGTATTGTAGATTTTCATAAATGGTCCTTTTGATACTGCCCGGCGCGTGCCGGGCAGCTGAAGTTTAATAGTAGAACACGTGCCAGCAGACCGTTATCGCGCTTGTATAGCGCTTCGGAGGCCGTTTAGCAAAGACTTCCGGCGTACAGAAATACAGGTATTCCTTCGGGATGACCCACACGCCGGCCAGCACGTCACGGGCCGCCTCGTAACAGGCCTCCGTCGCTCCCTGCGCCAGCTTCCGGGCCAGGAAGCCGTTCTTGACCGGGGAGAACTGGCCGGGACCGTAGACCACGTCGTATATGGTCGTCTGGAAGCGCGGATCCAGGATCCGGTTCATGATGACATTGCCCACCGCGACCTTGCCTTCGTAGGTTTGGCCGCCGGCCTCGCAGTCGATGATCGCCGCCAGGAGCTGCAGGTTCGTATAGCCGGAGGGATTGATCAGATCCGGATCGATGATGATGGAGCCGACCGCACGCCTGTCGGAGGCGATCAGGGCCGCTTCCTGTGCGGCGCGCTTTTCCTCAGCCGTCCGCGCCAGCAGCTCTTCCCGCTCCCGCTGGATCCGTTCCTGCTCGGCTCTGGCCGCCGCAGCGGCCGCCTCTTCCTCCGCTTTCTTCCGCGCCGCCTCTTCCGCAGCGCGTCTGGCGGCTTCTTCCGCCGCTGCCTTCGCGGCAGCTTCCGCCCGCTGGCGGGCCGCTTCCTCTTCGGCGCGCTTCCGGGCCGCCTCTTCCTCCGCTTTGCGGCGGGCGGCCTCTTCCGCCGCCCTGCGGGCGGCTTCCTGCGCCACGACCAGCTTTTCCTGCTGTTCGGCGACCTCGGCGGCATAGGCTTCGGCCTGCTCGGTATACTCCGCCGCGCTTGCGTTGTACTGCGCGATCTTCGCCAGCATCTCCTCGGTCTTGGCGGTATATTCCGCCTCCTTCTCCTCGGACTGCGCCAGCAGATCCACCAGCCGCGCCTGTTCGGCCACCATCAGGTCCAGATTTTCGGAGCACTCGGCCAGCGTGGCCTCGTATTCCTCCATCATGGCCTTGTCATAAGAGGACATGGAGCTGATATATTCCGCCTTGCTCAGGATCTCGCCCAGCGATTTTGCCCCGAAGAGCAGATCCCAGTAGGAGGTGGCCGGCTGTTCATAGCTGTACTGGATCCGGAGCGCCATGGCGGCCTTCTGCTCCGCGAGCCGTTCCTCGGATTCCACCCGCTGTTCCAGATAGTAATTCACGGAAGCGTCCGCGTCCTCCGCCTGACGGTTCAGCTCCGTCAGATCGTCCAGGATCACGTTCAGCTCGGCCTGGGCAACGTCCAGCTCTTCCTGCAGCTTATTGCGCAGATAGCGGACCCAGGCGGCGTTTTCCTCCGCCCGTTTCTGTCTCTCTTCTTCTTTTTTGATGTTCTCTTCTATTTCCTGTACTTCGCTCTCGCGCTGCTGCACCTCATCCGCGCGGATGGAAACAGACCAGAAGCCGAGGCCGAGCAGGAAGGCCAGAAGAAAGCCTGTCCATACTTTTTTCATCCCGGGTCTCCTTTCCGGAGCCGCCTCTTACAGACGGAATTTATCCTCAAACCAGTTTTTCAGTTCCGCGACCGGGATCCGGACCTGGTCCATGGTATCGCGCTCGCGGATGGTGACGGCTCCGTCGGTCTCGGAGTCGAAATCGTAGGTCACGCAGTAAGGCGTGCCGATCTCATCCTGCCGGCGGTAGCGCTTGCCGATATTGCCGGTCACGTCGTATTCGCAGTTCCAGTATCTGCACAGTTCGCCGTAGATCTTCTCCGCGCCTTCGCTCAGCTTCTTGGAGAGCGGCAGCACCGCGATCTTGACCGGCGCGATAGCCGGATTAAAGTGCAGGACCGTGCGGACGTCGTTCTTTTCCGCATTTAATACTTCCTCGTCGTAGGCGCCGCAGAGCACCGCCAGGACGCTGCGCTCCACGCCCAGCGAAGGCTCGATCACGTACGGCACGTAGCGTTCGTTCGTGTCCGGATCGAAGTAGGTCATATCCTGGCCGGAGGTATTCATGTGCTGGGTCAGGTCGTAGTCGGTGCGGTCCGCCACGCCCCAGAGCTCGCCCCAGCCGAAGGGGAAGAGGTATTCGAAGTCGGTCGTCGCCTTGGAGTAGAATACCAGCTCTTCGGGATCGTGGTCGCGCAGGCGGATATCCTCCTCCTTTAAGCCGATGGAAAGCAGCCAGTTTTTGCAGAAGGCGCGCCAGTAGTCGAACCATTCCAAATCGGTGCCGGGCTTGCAGAAGAACTCCAGCTCCATCTGCTCGAATTCACGTACGCGGAAGATGAAGTTGCCGGGCGTGATCTCATTGCGGAAGGACTTGCCGACCTGGCCGATGCCGAAGGGCAGTTTTTTGCGGGTGGTGCGCTGCACGTTCACGAAGTTCGTGAAGATGCCCTGCGCGGTCTCCGGCCGCAGATAGATGGTGTTCTTGCTGTTTTCGGTGACGCCCTGGAAGGTCTTGAACATCAGGTTGAACTGACGTATATCGGTAAAGTTGTGCTTGCCGCAGGTCGGGCAGGGGATCGCGTGCTCTTCCACGAAGGCCTTCATCTCATCCTGGGAGAAGGCGTCGATGGGCTTGGGCAGGGCAAAGCCGTTCTCCGCGCACCAGTCCTCGATCAGCTTGTCCGCGCGGAAGCGCTCGTGGCACTCGCGGCAGTCCATCAGGGGATCCGAGAAGCCAGCCAGATGGCCGCTTGCCACCCAGGTCTGCGGATTCATCAGGATGGCGGCGTCCAGGCCCACGTTGTACGGGTTCTCCTGCACGAATTTCTGCCACCAGGCCTTCTTGATATTGTTCTTCAGTTCGACGCCAAGCGGGCCGTAGTCCCAGGTGTTGGCCAGGCCGCCGTATATTTCGGAACCGGGGAAAATGAAGCCCCGGGATTTGCATAGCGCCACGATCTTGTCCATCGTTTTTTCCATCGTTTTTTTTCTCCTTTGAAGGGTTGTTCCGTTTTGTATAAAATACGGGAGTGGTCCGCCCATTCCCGTACCGAAAGCTTTCAATTATCAGGACTCAGCGGAAAATGATGAAGGAGACCGCCTGGTCGCTGTCACATCGCACCGAGTTGACTCCGGTCAGGATCAGTCCTTCCGAAAGAGCCGTAATATTGCCGTTCACCGTCACGTGCACCCGGCCGCTGACAGCCAGAACGTGCAGATCGGACTGGCGGAGCGCCGTCAGAAGGTCTACGGAGCTGCCCGAAGGGTCCTTCAGATCCCGGATATCGTAGTTGCGGATGGCGTTCTCCCGGGTCAGGAGCGTCAGCGAACGTACGCCGAAGTCCGAGCCCTGGAAGGTCATGAAGTCGTCAAAGGTCGCGTAATTCAGGATCAGCTCGGCGATCTTGTCCTTGACCTGGAGCAGATCGACGGTGATCGCTTCCTGCTGCTTCGCTTCGTTGTAGGCTTTGACGCGGCTCTGTACGAAGAGCTTCAGTTCGGCTTCGCTGTAGCGCGCCGTTTCAAAGGCGCTGTTGTCGAAATCCGTCAGCTCCGCGCTCTTGATTCCTCCGTCCCGCGTGACGTAGATACCGCTCGTGACCGGTTCGAAAGGATAATCTGCCGGCAGTTCCTCCGTCGTCGGTTCCGCCGTTACGGCCTCGGACGGCGCCGTCGTCTGGACCGACGTATGGGATGACGGATTGAAGGGCAGCGTGGCGGGCGGCTGTGAGGGATCCGCCGTGCTGGTCGGTGTCGCGTCATTGCTGCAGGCGGTCAGCGCCAGCAGCAGGACCAGGACGGGAACGATATATTTTTTGAAAGAAAGCATAATAACCTCCCTGTACCCACAGTACAGGAACATAATACCGCAAAGCGGCGAGAAAATCAAGGTTTTTTTACGAATGCCCGCCGGCCGCCGAATCCCTCTTCTGCTAAGCAAAAAAGCAGGGTCACCCCTGCTTTTTTTACAGAATTCCTGTCCTCTTATTCTTCCGGAACCTCGGGAAGGACGTCGGCCAGCGTCTGGACCGCTTCCGCGCCGTTCTGGACGGCAGCCGTCACCTCGGCGGGGATCTCAATGGTCGGGGTCTCGGCGGGCCGTTCCCGGTCCATCTCGAGCGCCTTGATGGAGATGCTGATGCGCTTGTTCTCGCTGTCGTACTCCACGACCTTGGCTTCGATCTCCTGGCCGACCTTCAGGACGTCCGAAGGCTTCTCGATGCGTTCGGGAGAGATCTGGGACACGTGCAGCAGCGCGTCAACGCCGGGCGCCAGCTGTACGAAAGCGCCGAAATCCTGCATGCGGGCCACGGTACCCTTGACCACGTTGCCGATCGCGTACTTCTCATCCGCATTCAGCCACGGGTTCTGATCCGGGAACTTCATGGAAAGGCTGATCTTCTTGCCCTTGATGCTCTTCACGAAGACTTCCACCTTCTGACCGACGGTGAAGACCTTCTTCGGATGCTCGTAGCGGCCCCAGCCCATCTCGGAAATGTGCAGCAGACCGTCGGCGCCGCCCAGATCGATGAAAGCGCCGAAATCCGTCAGGCTGCGGACCGTGCCTTCCAGAATCATGCCCTCTTCGATGGAGGAAAGCAGAGCCTGTTCGGCCGCTTCCTTGCGGTCGATGAGGACTTTCTTGCGGTTGCCGATCACCCGGCGCTTGCGGGGAACGCATTCCGTGATCACGAATTCCACTTCCTGATCCTGATAGTGGCTTAAATCAAACTCGAAGCGATCCGAGACCATGCTCGCGGGGATAAAGACGCGGACGCCGCCCACCATGACGCTTAAGCCGCCGGTGGTGACCTGAGAGACCTTGCCCTTCAGGACGGTGCCCTTCTCGCAGGACTCCTGCAGAAGCTCGTAGGCTCTGTCCACGGCAAGGCGCCGGTAGGATAAGAGCACCTGACCTTCGCCGTCATTGACCTTTAACACCTTTACACGGAGCTCGTCGCCGATATGGACTGCTTCTTTTAAGTCCAGTGCCGCGTCATTCGTATACTCCGACTTAGTGATAACACCGTCGGCCTTGTAACCGATGTTCAGGTTGATCTCATTGTCCTTCACACCGATGACCGTGCCTGTGACGATAGCACCCGTACGTATCTGGTTAAGGGATCCTTCTTCATTCAGCATTTGTTCAAAACTTACTTCTGACAAAATTTTGAACCTCCTCAATAATATTCTTTGGGGTGCTGGCCCCTGCTGTGATGCCCACGAAACGTACCGGTTGGAAACCTTGCTGCATTAAGTCCTCAAAATTCCGGACATAGTAGGTTCTGGCGCAATTGGCCTCACAGATTTCCACCAGCTTACGCGTATTGGAGCTTTTGCTTCCCCCGATGACGATCATCGCGTCCGCTTTCCGCGCCAATTCCTCCGTCTCCTGCTGTCTGATCTGTGTGGCATTGCAGATTGTATTCACAACAAACGCATTATAATATCTTTTCAAAATGTTTTCAACTATTTTTTTAAAATTATTTACATGAAAAGTTGTCTGGCTGACGACGGTGACGGGCGTTCCGGGGTCCAGATCGGGGATATCGTCCTCGTTCCGGATCACGTACGGCCGGCTTTCGCACCAGCCCACGATCGCCTGCACCTCCGCGTGCGCGGGATCGCCCGTGATAAAGACCGTGCGGCCCACTTCGGAAGCCTCCTGCACCCGGCGGTGGATCGCCTTGACGAAGGGACAGGTCGCGTCCTCCACCGTAAAGCCCAGCGATTCCATCAGCTCCTGCTCCGCCCGGGAGACGCCGTGGGAACGGATAACAAGAGTGCCGGGAACCGCGGTCTTTAACGCTTCCGGCCCGTCCAGGATCCTCACGCCGCGGGCCTCGAAGTCCTCCACCACCGCCTCGTTGTGGATGATGGGGCCGTAGGTGTAAAGAGGACGAACAAACGCATCGCGTTTGTTATCGGAACCGCTCGCATCGCTCGCTCCCAGCTCCTCTAACAGCCGCTCCACCAGCGCCACGGCCCGCTCCACGCCGAAGCAGAAGCCGGCATGTTCACAGGTCTCTACACGGTTCATTGCTTCTCCCGGTACAGCTTCAGGACGGTTTCCGTCACTTCCTCGATGCTCATGTCGGAGGTGTCGAGCAGCACGGCGTCCTCCGCCTGCTTTAACGGCGCGATATCGCGGTGCATGTCCCGCCAGTCGCGTTCCTTGATCTCCCGCGCCACCACGGCCAGATCCGCCGACTGTCCCTTGGCCAGGAGCTCCTCGAAGCGTCTCTTCGCGCGGACCTCCACGGAGGCGGTCATGTAGATCTTCAGGAAGGCGTCCGGCAGGATCACGGTGCCGATATCCCGGCCGTCCATGACCACGTTCTTTTCCCGGCCAAGCCGCTGCTGGAGGGTCTTCATCTTTTCCCGGACCGCCGCATACACCGAAGAAGCGGAAGCCATCTGGCCGACGGCCTCCTCCCGCAGGAAGCCCGTCACGTTCTCCTCGTTCAGGTAGACCTGCTGCGAGCCTTTTTCGTAGCCGATCGTCACGTCAGCCTTCCCGCAGGCGGCGGTGATGCCGGCCTCGTCGTCCGGGGAAAGCCCCCTGCGCAGGAAGTAGATCGCCATGGCGCGGTACATCGCGCCGGTGTCCACGTAGATCAGTCCCGTCTCCTTCGCGACCCGTTTGGCGATGGTGCTCTTGCCGGAGCCGGCCGGTCCGTCGATGGCAATGTTGCGATTGGTGTTCATGCTGGGTTCCTCTTTCTTCTTTTCTGTAGCGGCGCTTATTCCCGCCGCCCGGCCTGTCGTCCAGGCGATCTGCAGATTATAGCCTCCCGTCGTGCCGTCCAGGTCCAGGACCTCGCCGGCAAAGAACAGGTTTCTGACAAGTTTGGATTCCATGGTCTTCGGATCGATCTCTTTGACCGATATCCCGCCCCGCGTGACGATGGCTTCCGGAAAGCCGCGCAGAGCCGTCACTTTCATCGGCAGGCCCTTCAGGCTCCGGATCAGGGCGGCGCGGTCTTTTTTGCTCAAAGCCGCCGCTTTCGCCGCGCCGTCAAGCGCCGCCTGCGTCAGGACGACCGGGATCAGGGCCTTGGGCAGATAGCCCCCGAGCAGCGTGTGCAGGGACTTCGCGCCGGCCGCTTCCGTGTCGCGGATCAGCCGGGCTTCCAGCTGCTCCTCCGAGAGGGCGGGCTTAAGATCGATCAGCAGCCGGGCTTCTTCCTTCTTCAGCGCGATCCCTTCGCCGGTCACGGCGGAGGCGGACAGCACCAGCGGCCCGCTGACGCCGAAGTGCGTAAAGAGCATCTCGCCCTGCTCCTCAAAGACCTTTTTCCCCTTCAGGAAGGCGCTGAGGGAGACGTTTTTCAGGCTTAAGCCCATCAGATCCGCGGGGCTGTGCCTCTTTCCGGCCTCCCCCTCGAAGGCCGCTTCGAAGGGTACCAGCGAAGGGCTGAGCGGCGTCACGCCGTGGCCGCAGGCCTTCGCGAATTCGTAGCCGTCCCCGGTGGAGCCGGTGGCCGGATAGCTTAAGCCTCCGGTCGCGACGATCACCCGGTCCGCGCTCAGCTTTTCTTTCTTCCCGCCGCTTCGGACCAGAAGGCCCGTGACGATGCGGCCGGTTTTGCTTCCGGCCGGCTCTTCTTCCGTCAGCAGCTCAAGGACCTCCGTGTTCAGGCGAACCTTCACGCCGGCCTTTTCCAGCAGGCGTTCCAGCGCGCGGATCACGTCGGAGGACTTGTCCGAGGCCGGAAACACTCTTCCGCCCCGTTCGGTCTTCAGGCGCAGCCCGCCGTCCTCCATCAGCCCCATCATCGCGGCGTTGTCAAAGCGGCTGTAGGCGGAATATAAGAAGCGGGGATTCCGCAGGATATGTGCGAAAAACGTCTCCCGCTCCGCGTCGTTGGTCAGGTTGCAGCGTCCCTTGCCGGTAATGAAGAGCTTTTTGCCCAGCTTTTCATTCTTTTCCAGCAGGACCGTCTGCGCGCCGTTTTCCGCCGCCGCAAGCGCCGCCATCATGCCGGCCGCGCCGCCGCCGATGACAAGGACTCTCATAGTTCTCCCAGATCCTCCGCTTCCAGCTGGCTCAGGACCTTTTTGGTCCGGGCCTTTTTCGGCAGCTTCGTGACGCGGCCCGCATGGTTCAGCATGGCTTTTTCCATGAAGTTGCGGACCTCGCGGGCGTTGGCGAAGTTCTCCGGCTTGTTGGCGCAGCGTTCGGTAAAGATCCGCACCGCCTTCTCCTTCGCCTCCTCCGAGAGCGTGTACTCATTCTTTTTGCACTGCAGCTCCAGGATCGCCACCAGCTCCTCCGGCGTATAGTCCGGGAATTCGATAAAATAGTTGAAACGGGACTTGAGGCCCGGGTTCGTCTCCAGAAATTCCTTCATGAGCTCGGTGTAGCCCGCCACGATCACGATCATCTGGTCGCGGTAGTCTTCCATCGCCTTCAGGATCGTGTCCACGGCCTCCTGCCCGAAATCGTTCTGGCCCTTGTTCGCCGTTAAGGTGTAGGCTTCGTCGATGAACAGCACGCCGCCCATCGCCTGGTCGATGACCTCGCTGGTCTTGATGGCGGTCTGGCCCACGTAGCCGCCCACGAGGCCGGAGCGGTCCACCTCCACCAGCTGGCCGGTCGGAAGCAGGCCCAGCTCGCGGTAGATATCCGCTAAAAGGCGCGCCACGGTGGTCTTGCCGGTGCCGGGGTTGCCGTAGAAAACCATGTGCCGCGAGGTGCCCTTGTTCTGCAGACCGACCTCGCTGCGCATGCGCTGCACGCGCAGAAGGTCCACCAGGCGGAAGATCTCCTCTTTTACGGTCTTTAAGCCCACCAGCTGGTTCAGCTCGCTCATGATTTCGTCGATGCGGGCCTGGTCCAGCTCGGGCAGAGGCTGCTGCGCGGGCGGTTCCGCGTTCTGGGCCGTTCCCGCCGCAGTGCTTCCGCCGCCTGGACGGTCCGCCGCCGCCGAAGCCGGTCCGCCCGGCTTGCCGGAAACGTTGACGGGCTTGACCGGGGTCCCGGACGTGTTCGCGGGCTTTCCGCCGCTGATGCGGACGTTCTTGTTGCGGAACAGGCCGTAGCCCTCGATGAACTTGTCAAGCATCTTGACGTAGGCGTCAGCGGCCTTGCCGACCTCCGCATCGTTGCTCAACGCGGCCATGGCGCGGCCGATCTCATCGTAGGTCTGGACCAGATACGCGGTCTTCTGGTTGCGGAAGGGATCGTTCTTAATCCGCCGCCCCGCGTCCGCGAGGATAAAATACTTGATGGCCGTCGGGATCTTTTTGGCGAAGCCGCCTTCCTTGTTCAGGGCGTTCAGCGCGTCCGAGCGGTTCGCCCAGTTCAGAGGATAATCAAAGGTCTCCCGGATCAGCGTCTCCTCCTCCCGGCTCATGATATTGTCCGCGTAAGCCAGATAAACACAGAAATTGACCAGATCGACCCGCAGGAGGCTCCGCAGATTCCGGTTCGCGGAATCGCTGACCTCGGCGGCCGTGATCAGGTCGCACATCTGATAGCATTTTTCCAGCCGTTCCGTCAGGCTCATTCTTCAGCCCTCCCTTACGAAAACGATCTCACCAGGGCGGGGATCCCGTAGGTGATGATGCACATGATGGTCGTTGCCAGAAGCAGGCCGATGTAGACGGCCGGCAGGGCCTTTTTCGGCTTGATATCCAGCAGCGAGGCGATGAGGCTGCCCGTCCAGGCGCCGGTCCCGGGCAGCGGGATGCCTACGAAAAGCACGAGGCCCCAGAACTGGTACTTCTGGATCTTTTCACTCTTGCCCATGGATTTCGCTTCCAGCTTCTCCACGAGCGGCCGGAAGAGCTTCGTCTTTTTCAGCCAGGTGAAGATGGGGGTGATAAACCACAGAATGAAGGGGACGGGGACCATGTTGCCCAGCAGACAGAAAAAGACGCCTTCCCAGAGAGGCATCTTTAACAGAGCCGCCGCGATCAGGCCGCCGCGCAGCTCAACGATAGGGACCATGGATACGATAAAAACGATCAGCTGATTGGGCATGCCGCTCAGCAGATTCATAAACCATTGCAGAGTGGATTCGGTCATACGGTTTCGGTGTTCCTTCAGAAAGTTTCTACTTGATCACTTTGGCGTCCAGCAGGCGGTAGCGGTCAAGGCCGTAGAGCTGGTACCAGTCCCAGCGGCCCTCCACGGTGATCTCCGTTCCGATCGCGGGATAGGCCGCGTTCTGGTCGGCCAGGACGAATTCGATGCCCTGGGAGCAGCAGCCGGCCGCGTCAAAGATCACGCAGGAATACAGCGTATCCACGACCTTACCTTTTTCCTTCACGTCGATCGTGGACATCGCGCCCTGCATGCGGACGATCTTGTCCTGATAGTTCTTTCCATTGTTGACCATATCGTAAACCTTACCGTACACCACGGTGCCGCTCATGCGGCTTAAGTCCACGTCAACTCCTTCCGGCAGCTGTTCCGAGCCGCAGGCGCAGAGCATCAGTACCATGGCCAGAAGAAGCGCCGGCAATTTTTTCATCTTGCTCATGTTCTTCCTTCCTCCTCTGTTTATGAAGAGTCGATGGTATTATATCACAGTACGCGGAAAAAAAGAAGCCGGAAATCGGCCGTCCTCCTTTTCATTTTTCGTTTATAAATGATCCGACGGATTTTACTTTACTTCGGCAGGCGAAACTGCTAAAATGATTTATTACAAATCCCGGGATCAGGTGGAATATGTTTTCTTTTATCAGTTTTGAGAACGTCAGCAAGATCTATAAATCCGGAGAGGTGGAGATCCCTGCGCTGCACGACGTCAGTTTTACCGTGGAAAAAGGCGAGCTCTGCGTCATCGTGGGGCCTTCCGGCGCCGGCAAGACCACGCTGCTCAACATTCTGGGCGGCATGGACACCCTGACCGGCGGACGGGTCCTTCTGGACGGGGAGAACATCTCCGCCCTGTCTCCGCGCGCGCTCATCACCTACCGCCGCCGGGACATCGGCTTCGTTTTCCAGTTCTACAACCTGATCGAAAACCTGACCGCGCTGGAAAACGTGGAGCTGGCGGCCCAGGTCTGCGAAAAGCCGCTTGACGCAAAGAGCACGCTGGAAAAGGTGGGGCTGGGACACCGTCTGTCCAATTTCCCCTCCCAGCTCTCCGGCGGCGAGCAGCAGCGCGTGGCGATCGCCCGCGCCCTGGCGAAAAATCCGAAGCTTCTGCTCTGCGACGAGCCCACCGGCGCCCTCGACTACGAGACCGGCAAGGCCATCCTGAAGCTTCTGGCCGATACCGGCCGCGAGACCGGTATGACCGTGATCATCATTACCCACAACAGCGCCCTGACCGCTATGGCGGACCGCGTCGTGCGGGTCAAGAACGGGACCGTCAGCGCCGTGGAGCTGAATGAGAACCCCATGCCCATCGAGGAGATCGAATGGTAAAAAGCAAGTCCGCGCTCCGCAAGAATACGCTCCGGACGATCTTTCGGTCGCCGGGAAGATATCTGGCCATCCTGGGAATCATTATGCTGGGGGCCGGCTTTTTTGCGGGCTTGCGGGGCACGCGGGACGCGATCATCCTGACGGCGGACGACTATCTGAAGAAGGCCGTCTTCTTCGATTTCCAGCTGGTCTCCACCCTCGGCCTGGAGGAAGACGCCGCCGAAAAGCTCGAAGGGCAGGCGTGGATCGTGGCGGCGGAAGGCTCGAAGCAGCACGACGCCCTCGTCTCCTTCCTGGAGGACGACCAGGTCATCCGCTTTTATTCCCTGCCGAAAAAAGTGAATCTGGTAACGGTGACCGAAGGCCGTCTGCCCGAGAGGGACGACGAGATCCTTCTGGATGCGTCCGCGAGCCGCTCCTTCGCGCTGGGGGACGAAGTCCTCATTTCGGAGCTCAACAGCGAAGATACCCGCTCTCTCTTTACGCACGGCAGCTATATCGTGACCGGCTTCTGCACCTCTCCTCTCTATCTGAATTTCGAACGGGGCAGCTCCGCGCTCGGGACCGGCGCCGTCGCCGCTTTCGCCTATCTTCTGCCGGAAGGCTTCGCCACCGATTATCTCACCTCCGTGTACGTGAGCGGCGGCTTCTTCGGCAGCATCTATACCGATGAATACGATGCGGGCGCGGACGCCATGGAGCCGCTTTTAAAGCCGCTGGCCGAGGGCATCGCCGACGATCGCTTCCGGGCCGTTTATGAGGAGAACCGCCAGGTTTTAGCGGATGCCGAGGCCGAATACGCCGACGGCCTGGCCGAGTACGAAGAGAAAAAAGCCGACGCCCTGCAGCAGATCGCCGACGGCGAACAGGAGCTGGCCGACGCCGCCGGACAGCTGGAAGACGGGCAGAGAGAATATGACGAAGGCGCCGAAGCGCTGGCCGCGGGCAAGGAAGAGGCGGAAGCCCAGTTTGCCGACGCGCAGCAGAAGCTGGACGACGCCCTGCAGCAGCTGTCCGACGGAGAAAAAGCCTACGGCGAAGGCCTGGCCGAATACGAAGCCGGCGAGGCCTCCTATTCGGCCGGCCTGGCCCAGTATGAAAATTCCGTCCAGCAGTATTCCGGCGTTCTGAACCTGCTGGACCAGTACGTGGCGTTCCGCAACGACGCCGAAGACGTCCGGGGCCGCATCACGGAGCTGCTCACAAATTATTCCGAGATCACGCTGGATTCGCTGATGACGCCGGAAGAAAGACTGCAGGCCGTCAAGACCCTGTGGGAAGAAAGCCGCGAGAATCTGAACCGCTCTCTGACCGCTCTGATCGCTTCCTCTCAGGTCCTGGCGGACCGGCTGGGCGCCTATTTCGGCGAAACGCAGGCCGTGAAAAACTTCCGCAGCAGCATCGAAGCGCTGCAGCTGGCGAAGGACACCCTCGAAAACGGCGAGCTGGCCGATTCCCTGCGCAGCCTGCTCGCGAGCACCAAAGCCCTGTACGACGGAGCCGCCGGCATCCTGCAGCAGCTCTCCGACCAGGGGCCCCAGATCCGGAGCCAGCTGGAAAGCGCGCGCAAGCAGCTCGCCGCCGCCCGCGTGCAGCTGAACGAGGCGCGGGCTCAGCTGGCCGAATCCCGCAAACAGCTGGACGACGGCTGGAACGAATACTTCGCCGGAGAACAGACGCTGCGCGACGAGAAAGCCAAAGTGCAGGAAGAATTTGCCGACGCCGAGGCCAGGCTGGCCGAGGCCGCCGTGCAGCTGGAGGAGGGCCGCGCGGAATATGAGCAGGGCGTCCTGGATCTGGAGACCGCCAAAGCCGAAGCCGATGAGGAATTCGCCAAAGCGGAGGCCGAGCTGGCCGACGCCCGGAAAGAACTGGACGACGGCTGGGCCAGATTAAGCGAGCTGGAAGAGCCTGCCGCCTACGTGCTGGGCCGCTGGTCGAATATCGGCTACGCCTGCCTGGACAGCGACGCGCAGATCGTCAGCAGCGTCGCCAAGGTCTTCCCCGTCTTCTTCTTCGCCGTAGCCGCCCTGATCTGCGTCACGACCATGGCCCGCATGGTCGACGAGCAGCGCGGCCAGCTGGGCGTTCTTTTAGCGCTCGGCTATTCCCGGCGGAAAGTCATGAACAAATTCCTCTTCTACGCCGGCTCCGCTACCTTCCTCGGCTGCGGCATCGGCGTGCCGCTCTTCAGCTTCGTCTTCCCGCAGATCATCTGGCAGGCGTACCGCATCATCTACAGCTTTACGCCGCGCCTTCTGTTCTTCCTGGACTGGCCGCTGTACGGGATCGTCACGGCCCTGTATCTGGCCGCCATGCTGCTGGTCACCTGGTTCTCCCTGCACGGCCAGTTAAAAGCCATGCCTGCCGCCATCCTCCGTCCGAAGGCGCCGAAACTCGGGAAGCGGGTGCTTCTGGAGAAAATTCCCTTCATATGGAACCGCTTAAGTTTCATGTGGAAGGTTACGATGAGAAATATTTTCCGATATCGCAGCCGTGTCCTGATGATGCTGCTCGGCGTTGCCGGCTGCACCGCCCTCATGATCACCGGCTACGGCATCCGCGATTCCATCCAGGACGTGGTCGGCTACCAGTACGGCGAGATCACCCTCTACGAGTATGACGTCACCTTCCAGGAGGCGCCGGACGAAGAACTCCGGGAGGCCTTCCTGCAGACGGCCCGCCGCTTCTCGGGCGACGCCACGTTCGTATACAGCCAGTCCGTGACGGCCCGTTCCGAGAAAAAAGAAAAGTCCGCCTATCTGCTGTCCGCGGAAAGCGGCCAGGAATTTGCCCGTTATCTCCACCTTCACCAGGGCCAGACGGAGATTCCCTTCCCGGGCCGCGGGCAGACAGCCGTCAACAACGGCCTGGCCGGCGCGCTCGGCGTAAAAGAGGGCGACGCCATCGTGTTCAAGCTGGACGATACCGAATACGAGCTGACGGTCAGCGGCGTTTTCGACAACTACATTTACAACTATCTGATCATCTCCGACGAGACTTTTGAGATGCTCACCGGCGCCGCGCCCGCCAAGAAGGACGCGCTGGTCTTAAAGCGCGAGGGTGCCGGCGACGCCACGGCCCGTCTCCTAAGCGCGGAGGGCGTCACCAACGTGACCGCCGGCAGCCTCTTAAGGAACCGTATCGGCAGCATCATGGACAACCTGATCTATATCGTGCTGCTGACCATCATCTGCGCGGCGGCGCTGGCCTTTATCGTCATTTACAACCTGATCAACATCAATATCACCGAACGCATGCGGGAGATCGCCACCGTGAAGGTCCTGGGCTTCTACGCCGGCGAATCCGCCATCTATATCCTGCGGGAGAACATCCTCCTGACCGGGCTGGGCGCACTGCTCGGCGTGCCGCTCGGCATCCTGCTGAACACCTACGTTATGAGCGCTATCCAGGTCGATCTGGTCCATTTCGAAGCACGGGTCAAATTCCCCAGCTTCCTCTGGGCCATCGGCTTTACGCTGCTCTTCTCCGTGCTGGTCTATCTGATCATGATGCATAAGCTCTCGAAGATCGATATGGCCTCAGCACTGAAGGCAGCCGAATAAAAATACCCTCCCCGGCGAAGGGAAGGCATAAACAGAGACGGAGAAAAACAATGATCCACGGAAGAAAAGTCATCGGTATCATCGGCGGCATGGGCCCTATGGCCACGGCCGATCTGTTCATCAAGATCATCAACAGCACGAAGGCGGACACCGATCAGGAGCACATCCACGTCCTGATCGACAACAACACGGATATCCCCGACCGGACCGCGCACATCCTGATCGGGAGCGACGCGCCGCTGGAGCCCATGGCGGAATCCGCGGCAAGACTCGAGGCGCAGGGGGCGGATCTGCTGATCATGCCCTGCAATTCCGCGCATCATTATTACGGCGGCCTCTGCCGGCGCACGGACCTGCCGGTCCTGAACATGGCGGAGCTGACGGCGAAGACCTGCCTGGAAAAGGGGATCCGCTGCGCCGCCCTGCTCGCGACCGAGGGCTGCATCCGGTCCTGCATCTACGATCCGTATTTCGACGCCCTGGGCATCCGGCTCCTCAAGCCTTCCGAAGAAGGCATCCGGGCGCTCATGCACCTGATCTACGATGAAGTGAAGGCCGGAAAGCCGGCGCACCCGGAGAAGCTGTACCCCGAGATGGAGCGGCTGAAAGGCGAAGGCGCCGAGGTCTTCCTTCTGGCCTGCACGGAGCTGCCGCTGGCCTTTAATGAAAGCACCCCCTTCGCCTGCCTGGATCCGACGCTGATCCTCGCGCATGCCGCGGTCCGGGAAGCCCGCGGAGTAGCTACGGAATAAAGGAGAACTCCCCCCCCCTGCTTCCGGGGAGGGGACTTTTTTACAGTTCCCGCAAGAACGTCTTCCGATCCGTCGGCATGATCCATTCCGGAACGTCTCCCGCAAAGCCCAG